>OLZF01000099.1_pt1 | contig 94060 bp, 82 predicted proteins | sample 1674391 | NCBI WGS metagenome assembly OLZF01 (sample SAMEA103958166, study PRJEB25191) | human gut metagenome | biome: human-associated habitat [ENVO:00009003]; feature: intestine environment [ENVO:2100002]; material: feces | place: Germany | collected 2013/2015
CTCAGTCGGTAGAGCACTTGACTTTTAATCAAGTTGTCGGGGGTTCGAATCCCCCATGCCTCACTAGGTGTTGTGATATCCTGATTTGGGGATTCGAACCCCCTGGTCGAGATCCCCCATGCCTCACTAGGTTCTTTTATACAGCATCCTCACATTTTGAAAACCCCTTTCGGGGCTTTTTTTATTCCATTTTTATAGAAGAAAGGAAATACTATGCAGACGAAAGAAAACAAGATGGGCGTCATGCCCATAGACAAATTACTGATCTCCATGTCACTGCCCATGATGATCTCCATGCTGGTACAGGCACTGTACAATATTGTGGACAGTATTTTCGTGTCCAGGATCAACGAATATGCCCTACGTGCTGTATCTCTGGCATTCCCCATCCAGAGTCTGATGATCGCTGTGGCGGTGGGAACAGCGGTAGGTATCAATGCCTTCTTGTCCAGAACCCTGGGAGAAAAGGATTTTGAGAAAGCCAATATTATTGCCAGAAACGGTATTTTTATCGCCATTGCCAGCTATATAGGCTTTGCGGTGATCGGTGCACTGATCAGCAGACCGTTTTTTTCCAGCCAGACGGAAGTTATGGAGGTGCGGGAATACGGTGTGACCTATCTGACGATCTGTTGTGTGGCGGGAATGGGTATTTTTCTGCAGACGACTTTTGAGAGGCTGTTACAGGCTACCGGTAAGACCATATATACGATGATTACCCAGTCAACCGGCGCGATCATCAATATCATTCTGGACCCGATCCTGATCTTTGGGTATTTCGGTATGCCCCGCATGGGAATCGCCGGTGCTGCAGTGGCTACCGTGTTTGGACAGATCGTTGCCGCATCCATGGCATTATGGTTTAATCTGAAATTCAATAAGGAACTGGATATTTCCATGAAAGGATTCCATCCCAACGGTCATCTGATCGGACAGATTTATAAGGTGGGAGCCCCTTCCATCGTGGTACAGGCTATCGGTTCCCTGATGACCTATGGAATGAACCTGATCCTGGCGGCATTCGGTTCCGCCCAGACAGTGTTCGGCATTTACTTTAAGCTGCAGAGCTTTGTGTTTATGCCGGTGTTTGGACTGAATAACGGCATGGTGCCTATCATTGCCTACAATTATGGCGCAAGGCATAAGGACCGGGTTATTAGGACGATTAAGCATAGTGTGGCTTACGGTGTGGGTATCATGTGCGTGGGACTGATTGTAATGCACATCTTCCCGGCACAGCTCATGCGTATGTTTGATGCGGAGGAAAGCCTGATCGCCATCGGTGTTCCGGCGCTGGAGACCATTTCCCTAAGCTTTGTGTTTGCTGGCTTCTGTATCGTGGTGGGAAGCGTATTCCAGGCACTGGGTAACGGCGTCTACAGTATGATCGTGTCCGTGGCCAGACAGATGTGCGTGCTGCTTCCGGTGGCAAAGCTTTTGTCCTTAAGCGGTGAAGTGACATTGATCTGGTGGGCCTTTCCCATCGCGGAACTGGCCAGCCTGCTCTTAAGTACCTATTTCCTCGTAAGGATCTATAAAAAGATCATATGCCACATTGGAGAACCGGTAACGACAAGAGAGATTACAGAATAAAATAGAAACAGATGCGGCGGGGATGCTTGACAAGCAAAAGGAAGGAAGAGTATAATTATTCAAGGTCCTTTGGCAGAGAGCATTCCCGTTTGTCAAGGTTTTAAGCTAATCGTCGGATATGGCAGTTAGTAAGCGGATATGGCGGAAGTGGCAGACGCGATAGATTTAGGTTCTATTGTCAACAGACGTGCAGGTTCAAGTCCTGTTAACCGCAGTCAGGGGCAGTGGTATAAGAACAATACCGCTGTTTTTCTTAGTGGCGTGTTTGTATAGTGAAGAAGGCAATTTTCAAACATACTCCAGATTTGGAAGAGTCTGAAAAAACTATTGTGGATACATGGTTTTTTTGATATACTATACCGTGTAAAGAAAGTTTCTTCTGGCCGTGAGGGCCAGTCTGTGAAGATTTTCCCCGAAAGAATAGAAGAATTTAATCTTTGAAGCAGGACTCTTGTGCTTTTTTGCACGGAGAAATGTGCGTGATAAGAAGGAGTTAGTTATGACAAGAGCGCAGTATGAATCATTACCTCTCGGCGAGCTGAAGCAGATTGCCAAGACGAGGGGGATGCGAAGAATCTCAACATTAAGAAAAGAAGAACTGATTCAGCGGATGTTGGAAGAAGATGAGAAGCAGCAAAAGTCCAGAGTGCAGGGGGCAAAACCGCAGATAAGCAGACCACAGGAAGTTAAGGAACAGGACTTGCGTTCTCAGGAAGCAAAAGTGCAGGAGCCAAGAATTCAGGAGACAGCAAACGCAGGGCAGATGATACAGACAAGCCGCAGTGAGAATGGAACAGCTTCCCAGACCTATACCAGACCGGTAAACGATGGAGACGAGCATTCTAAAAAAGATTTTGAACGGTTGGACAGCGGGGAGGAAGTGGAAGGAATTCTGGAGGTTATGGCAGATGGCTATGGGTTCATACGTTCGGACAATTTTCTGCCAGGGGATAATGATGTCTATGTAGCGCCGTCACAGATTCGCCGTTTTCGTCTGAAAACCGGAGATATTCTGAAGGGAAATACAAGAATTAAGTCTCCCACAGAAAAATTTTCGGCTCTTTTGTATGTGAAAAGCATCAATCAGATGCCGCCGGCGGTGAGCATGAGGCGTATGAATTTTGAAGATATGACTCCGATTTTTCCAAATCAGAGAGTTTATCTGGAACGTCCCGGCGGAAGTATGGCAATGAGGATTGTGGATCTGGTAAGTCCGATTGGAAAAGGGCAGAGAGGAATGATTGTGTCTCCGCCGAAAGCCGGAAAGACAACTATGCTGAAAGATGCGGCGAAGTCGATATTGCGTAACAATCCAGAGATGCATTTGATGATTCTGCTGATTGATGAGCGTCCGGAAGAAGTAACCGATATCAAAGAAGCGATTGCCGGACCGAATGTAGAAGTGATCTATTCTACATTTGATGAACTTCCAGAACATCATAAACGTGTGTCGGAGATGGTGATTGAACGTGCCAAGCGGCTGGTGGAAAATAAGCGGGATGTCGTGATCTTTATTGATAGTATTACAAGACTGGCCCGGGCTTATAACCAGACGGTTCCGCCCAGCGGAAGAACACTCTCAGGCGGTCTGGATCCGGCAGCGCTTCACATGCCGAAGCGTTTCTTCGGTGCGGCCCGGAATATGCGTGAGGGAGGAAGCCTGACGATTTTGGCTACAGCGCTTGTAGATACAGGAAGCAAGATGGACGATGTGGTTTATGAAGAGTTTAAGGGGACCGGTAATATGGAATTGATTCTGGACCGTAAGCTGCAGGAGAAGCGTGTATTTCCGGCAATTGATATTGCAAGGTCAGGAACCAGAAGAGAAGATCTGCTGCTTTCCAGTGAAGAACTGGAAGCAGTGGGTATTATGCGGAAGGCGTTGAATAGCATGAAGGCGGAGGAAGCTACGGAAAACCTGCTGAATATGTTTGCTCATACCAAGAGTAATCAGGAAGTGGTTTCTCTGATCCGCAGGCAAAAGTACATTTAGAAATTTAAAATAAAATTTTGAGGAAGCGCTTGCATTTATGGGAAACCTATGCTATAATTTGAAAGCTGTTTAAAATTGCAAGAAGTCCTGTAGCAATATGCTGCAAATAGATACTATAATGTAGAAGAGGTGAAAAAGATGAAAGACGGAATCCATCCAGTATACCATGAGGCAACTGTTACATGCAACTGTGGCAATACATTTACAACAGGATCTACAAAAGAAGACATTCACGTAGAAATCTGTTCTAAATGCCATCCGTTCTATACCGGACAGCAGAAGGCTGCTGCAGCACGTGGACGTATTGAGAAATTCAATAAGAAATACGGCATGAAATAAATAGTTGAAGAAGAGAATTGGGTTGAGGTTGGAAAATCTCAACCCATTTTACTATGAAAGTTCCGGACAGCGGCCATGAGGAGCGCATGCTTGCATGCAGCGAGTCATGGACATTGGACGGACAAGCCGGTATGAGTAAGGAGGGCGAGAGCCCGGATTACGAATACCGGCGGCGATTGTGGGAGCACAAAGTGCGGAGCAATCGACTTTCATGAATGGTGACGTCTGCGCCAGCAGACATGTCCGTTTACTATAAAAGTCCCGTACAGCAGCCATGAGCCGGAGTGTGCTTGCACACGCAGGGTCATGGATACATGTCAGTTTACGATAACGAGGTAGTTGAATGAAATCATCCAATATCGGCGGACAGGCAGTCATGGAGGGCATTATGATGCGCCATGGCGATGAATATTCGATAGCAGTCCGTAAACCTAATAAGGAAATTGAAGTAAAGGTTGAACCTTATAAAAGCTTTATCAAGAATAAAAAGTTATTCAATCTTCCGATTATCCGTGGTGTTTTTAACTTTGTGGATTCTCTGGTGATCGGAACAAAGTGTCTGATGTACTCTGCCACATTCTTTGAGGATGAGGAAGAAGAAACGGTGAAAAAGAGTATGACAGAGGAAGAATTAAAGAAGCAGGAGGAGAAAGAAGAAAAGCAGGAAAAGTGGATCATGTACGGCACGGTTGCATTTTCCGTGGTGCTGTCTGTGGCTGTTTTTATGTTGCTTCCGTATTACCTCACAAATCTGCTGCGGCATGTCACAGATTCTCAGGGGATCATTGCATTTGCGGAGTCCGTGGTTCGTGTATTGATTTTTCTCTTATATCTGGGTCTGATTTCCCGTATGAAAGATATCCAGAGAACCTTCGAGTATCATGGTGCGGAACATAAATGTATTAATTGTATTGAACATGGAATGGAACTGAATGTGGAAAATGTTATGAAAAGTTCCAGAGAACATAAGCGCTGCGGCACCAGCTTTCTGTTTTTTGTCATGATTGTAAGTGCAGTATTTCTGATGTTTATACATGTCGAGTCCCATCTGTGGCGGGTGATTGTCAGAATTCTGCTGATGCCGGTGATCGCAGGAGTGTCATATGAAATCATCCGGCTGGCAGGACGAAGTGAGAATAAGTTTGTAAATCTGCTGAGCAAACCGGGAATGATGATTCAGCATATGACGACCCGTGAGCCGGATGAAGAAGAGGCGGAAGTGGCAATTGCGGCTGTGGAGGCTGTCTTTGACTGGCGCGCTTATCTGGCAGAAAATTTCGACTATCAATATGAGGCGGAGGAAGGAACAGAATCCGAAAAGCATTATGAATAAAAATAGCGAGATTTTATGTTCCATGAAAGCCTGGCTGACCTATGCCAGAGAATATCTGGAAGGCCGGGGAATTGAGGACGCACGTCAGGATGCATGGCTTTTGATGGAGTATGTATGTAATATCAATAAGAGTTTTTACTATCTTCACATGAATGATCCCATGGATGAGGAGGATGCTGCGCAGTATCAGGAACTGCTGCGGAGGCGGGGATCCCATATTCCAGTTCAATATCTGATTGGAGAAGCATGGTTTTACGGACAACCGTATCAGGTCAATGAAAACGTCCTTATCCCCCGTCAGGATACGGAAGTATTGATTGAAGAAGCATTGCAGCATCTGGAGCCGGGGATGCGTATTCTGGATCTTTGCACGGGGAGCGGCTGCATTCTTCTGACACTGGTACGCCATGCTTCTGTTACCGGTGCAGGAAGTGATATCTCACCCAAAGCACTTGAGGTAGCCCGAAAAAATGAAAAAGCACAGCATCTGAAAGGCTGTACCTGGATTGAAAGCGATCTGTTTGAAAACATCGGCGGAGCTTTCGACATGATTGTATCAAATCCGCCCTATATCGCAACCAAGGTAATCCCAACCCTGATGGAAGAAGTGCGAAACCATGAGCCAATCCTGGCTCTTGACGGCCACGAAGACGGACTCTATTTCTATCGAAAAATTGTAGAACAAGCTCCTGAGTATTTGAAGCCGGGCGGCTGGCTCTGCATGGAAATTGGATACGACCAGAGAGAAGCCCTGTATACCCTGTTAAATGATACAGGATATATAAATGTAGAAATCAAAAAAGATCTGGCAGACCTGCCCCGTGTAGCAATCGCACAGTGGAGGGAAGCGGAGCATTAGAGCGTGTTTGAAAATTCATTCCCGCAATCTGCACGCCCCACTTCGCGTGGAATTTGCCCCAAATTCAGTCAACGTAGCCCGCTACGACTCCTGAATTTGGAACAAATTCTCCGCAAACTGGAACGCCCACCTTGCGGAAAGCAATTTTCAAACACGCTCTATGAGTATTAAAAGCAACGTCTGCCAATACACAGAAAATCTGCCGCCCGCTACGGCCTTTCGTCTTCCCGTTTCTGAGACATGTGGGAACGCGCCCGAAGACTACAGGCTGAGGGGAAGTGAGCACGTCGAAGAAACGGGAAGACGAAAGGCCGTAGCGGGCGGCAGATTTTCGTACCATAGCCAAAGGAGAAAATAGAATGTTTGATAAATTAGATGACATCCTGATTCGTCTGGAAGAGATTTTAAGACAGTTGGCAGAGCCGGATGTAGCCAATGATTCGGCGAAATTCCAGCGACTGATGAAAGAACAGGCAGAATTGCAGCCAATTGCAGACACTTATCGAAAATATAAGGACAGCAAGCAGACAATAGAGGACAGCCTCTCCTTGCTGGAGGAAGAGAATGATGAAGAAATGCGTGAGATGCTGAAAGAAGAGCTGTCAGATGCCAGAAAACAGGTGGAGGAACTGGAGCGGGAAATCAAGATTCTCCTGCTTCCGAAAGACCCCAATGACAGTAAAAATGTTATTGTGGAAATACGTGCCGGAGCCGGCGGAGATGAGGCGGCGCTGTTTGCGGCAGAGGTTTACCGGATGTATGTGAAGTATGCAGAGAGCCGGCGTTGGAAGACTGAGATGATCAGCGTGAATGAGAATGGAATTGGCGGTTTCAAAGAAGTTACATTTATGATCAACGGAAGCGGTGCGTATTCCAGAATGAAGTATGAAAGCGGTGTACATCGTGTGCAGCGTGTTCCGGAGACAGAGAGCGGCGGAAGAATCCATACCTCTACGATTACGGTAGCGATCATGCCGGAAGCAGAGGAAATTGACTTTCAGCTTGATTTGAATGATTGTAAGTTTGATGTATTTCGTGCTTCCGGAAATGGAGGACAGTGTGTCAATACCACAGACTCTGCAGTTCGTCTGACTCATATTCCCACGGGAATTGTGATTTCCTGTCAGGATGAAAAGTCACAGCTTAAGAACAAAGAGAAAGCATTGAAAGTTCTGCGTTCCCGTCTGTATGAGATGGAATTGGAGAAACAGCATGATGCGGAGGCGGAAGCCAGAAGAAGTCAGGTCGGTACGGGTGATCGGTCTGAAAAGATCAGAACTTATAATTTCCCGCAGGGAAGGGTGACAGATCATCGTATCAAACTGACCCTGCATCGTCTGGATGGAATCCTGAACGGAGATTTGGATGAGGTGATTGACAGTCTGATTGCTGCCGATCAGGCAGCAAAGCTGAGCAATCTTCAGGAAACAGCGTAAGCTGCAGGAAGACAGCCGGATGCAGTAAGAAGAATGGGTGCTCAGGTACAGAATAGTTCAAAGAATGGAGAAAAACATGAAAAAAACAACATTGGTAATTATGGCAGCAGGAATCGGAAGTCGTTTTGGAAAAGGAATTAAGCAGTTGGAACCGGTAGGAAAGAATGGTGAGATCATTATGGATTATTCCATTCACGATGCTCTGGAAGCTGGATTCAATAAGATTGTTTTTGTAATCAGAAGGGATTTGGAAGAAGACTTTAAGAGAGTGATTGGTTCCAGAATTGAGAAAATTGCGGAAGTGGCTTACGCTTATCAGGAACTGGACGATTTGCCGGCAGGTTTTGTAAAGCCGGAAGGAAGGACGAAACCATGGGGGACAGGTCAGGCTGTACTTTGCGCAAAAGAATTGATTCAGGAGCCCTTTGCTGTGATTAACGCAGATGATTATTACGGAAAAGAGCCGTTTGTAAAGCTGCATGATTATCTGATTCAGGAGCATACCTTGGAAGAAGGAGCTTCTCCGATTTGTATGGCCGGCTTTGTACTTGGCAATACCTTGAGTGATAACGGAGGGGTTACCCGCGGAGTCTGCGAAACAGATGCAGAAGGGAATCTGATTGGAATTCATGAGACCTCAAATATTGTAAAGACTCCGGAAGGAGCAGCAGTGAAAAAGGATGAGACATTGGTTCCTGTTGATGTGAATTCCCTTGTTTCCATGAATATGTGGGGATTGCAGCCAGAGTTCCTGGATTCCCTTGAGCGGGGATTTACAGAGTTTTTATCGAAACAGCAGCCGGGAGAACTGAAGGGAGAATACCTGCTCCCAATCTATATTGATGAGCTTTTGAAGCGGGGAGAGGTACAGGTGAAGGTTTTAAAGACCGATGCAACGTGGTTCGGAGTTACTTATCAGGAAGATAAGGAAGCGGTAATGGAAGCATTTAAGCGGTTGATTGCGGAAGGGGTTTACAGCGAGAAGCTGTATAATTAATGTAGGGTTATCAGTGTAATTTTGAAAGAGAGTATAAGGAGAGCAAAAAGATGGGAAAATATTTTGGTACGGATGGTTTCCGCGGGGAGGCAAATATTGATCTGACGGTGGAGCATGCTTACAAAGTGGGACGTTTTTTGGGATGGTGTTTTGGAAAGGATCACAAAGCATCCATCGTGATCGGTAAGGATACCCGCCGTTCCAGTTATATGTTTGAGTATGCGTTGGTTTCCGGACTTACGGCATCCGGTGCAGATGCCTATCTGCTGCATGTTACGACTACGCCAAGTGTTTCTTACGTTGTACGGACTGAGAATTTTGACTGCGGTATTATGATTTCTGCCAGCCATAACCCATTTTATGATAATGGAATTAAAATTATCAATGGTCAGGGGCAGAAGCTGGAAGCATCTCTGGAGGAGCAGATTGAATCTTATATTGATGATGAACAGCCAAAGATTCCATTTGCCACAGGGGAAAATATCGGAAGAACCGTAGATTTTACAGCGGGACGTAATCGCTATATCGGTCATTTGATTTCTATTCCCACGCGTTCTTTTAAGAATGTACGTGTTGGCCTGGATTGCTCCAACGGAAGTTCTTCTTCTATTGCCAAAAGTGTCTTTGATGCGGTTGGGGCGAAAACTTATGTCATTAACAATGAGCCGGATGGCACGAATATTAACAAAGACTGCGGCTCTACCCATATCGAGATCCTTCAGCAGTTTGTCCGCGAAAAGCATTTGGATGTAGGATTTGCATACGATGGTGATGCAGACCGATGTATCGCTGTGGACGATCAGGGAGAAATTGTGGATGGAGATATGATTATGTTCATCTGCGGAAAATACCTGAAGGAACAGGGACGTCTGAACAATGACACCATTGTGACCACTATTATGTCAAATCTGGGTCTTTATAAAGCCTGTGACCGCAATGGCATCCGTTATGAGAAGACCGCGGTAGGTGATAAATATGTATGTGAGAATATGATGGCAAACGGTCATTCGCTGGGCGGAGAACAGTCTGGACATATCATTTTCAGCAAACATGCAACAACCGGTGATGGTATTCTGACCTCTTTGATGGTTATGGAAGTGATGCTGGAGAAGAAGGTTCCCCTTCATGTTCTGGCAGATGAGATTACAATTTATCCGCAGCTTTTGAAGAATGTAAGAGTTGCCAACAAGGCAGAGGCGAGGGAAAATAAAGCAGTTCAGAAAGCGGTTTCAGACGTGGCGGAAGCCCTTGGCGATAACGGAAGAATCCTGGTAAGGGAGAGCGGTACAGAGCCGTTGATTCGTGTGATGGTGGAAGCTTCGGATGATGCAATTTGTGAGAAATATGTGAATCAGGTGATTTCTGTCATGGAGGCGGAAAACCTGGTAATTCAATAAGAACCGGAGTGGTGGCAGTGAAAAAAGCGATAACGATAATTGGTTTATGCTGTATGATGAGTATGGCTGGTGCCTGCGGGGACAAGGTGGATTCCGGGGCATACGATGCAGGTCTGAAAGCGTTGGAGCAGAAGAATTATGTGGAAGCTCTTGCACAGTTCCAGGTTGCGGCGAAGGAAGACGGACGTGAGGTGGAGGCTTATCGCTGTGAGGGCATCACATATCTGGAGATGGAGGATTATGAGCATGCGGTAATACTGCTTGATAAATCTCTGGAAGAACTGGATTATAAGGATGAAGCATTTGAGAAAGATGTAAATTATTATCTTGCGGCCGCCTATCAGGGAGGGGGGCAGACAGATAAGGCAGTGGAGATTTATGGCAGGCTGATTGAACAGTATGAGGATGCTGAGGCATACTTTCTGAGAGGAAAATTGTATCTGGAGCAGCAAGAAGAGCAGAAGGCAGCTTCTGATTTTCAAAAATCTCTGGAGAAGGACTCCGGGTATGAGAATTATCTGAATGTCTATCTGGTATATGCAGGAAAGAATCGTGGTGCGGATGGGGCAGCTTATCTGGAACAGGCGGTCGAGAAAACTCCTGAAAATGTAACAGAGCAATACCAGCAGGGTCGTATTTTTTATTATCTGGAAGAGTATGACCGGGCAAAAGAAGTGTTGAATAAAGCGGTCAATGAAGGGCATCAGGATGCGGTGCTTCTGCTTGGCAAGATTTATCTGGAAACCAATGATGCGGCCAATGCAAGGGCGTTGTATCAGAATTATCTTCAGAAGAATAAAAATTCTGCAAAAGCCTATAATGGATTGGTATTGTGTGATATTGCAGAAGAGAATTATCAAAGTGCGCTCCTGAATATCCAGAGTGGTCTGGAATGTAACGATGAGGAAGAGCAGGAGAATCTGTTGTTCAATGAGATTGTGGTGTATGAGAAGCAGTTGGATTTTAATACGGCAAAACAAAAGATGTCTGAGTTCCTGAGTAAGTATCCGGATCATGAGGATGCCATACGGGAAAACAATTTTTTACAGAGCCGATAGTGGGGGAATGAATGGAAGCGTTTTATAAATCCGAACAGATGAAAGAGCGGGTGATTCTGGTTGGAGTCCAGACCTCGGGACAGGACGAGACGTTCTGGTCTCTTCTGGAACTGGAAGAATTGGCGCAGACAGCCGGAGCGGAAGTTGTGAATCGTCTGGTGCAGAACCGGGAAGGAATTCATCCGGCTACTTATGTGGGAAAAGGGAAAATAGAGGAAATAAAACAGATGTTGTATCTGATGGATGCAACGGGAATTATCTGCGATGATGAATTATCACCGGCCCAGCTGAATAATCTGGAGCGGGAATTGGAATGTAAGGTGATGGATCGTACCTTATTGATTCTGGACATCTTTGCGGGAAGAGCCAACACCAGCGAGGGTAAGATCCAGGTAGAGCTTGCCCAGTTGAAATATCGTCAGGCCAGACTGGTAGGATTACGTTCTTCACTGTCCCGTCTGGGCGGCGGAATCGGTACGAGAGGACCGGGAGAGAAGAAACTGGAGATGGATCGACGTTTGATTACAGACCGAATCGCAGCCTTGCGAAGAGAACTTGAGGAGGTGCAGCGTCATCGGGATCTGATTCGTCAGAAGCGGAAGAAGGGACAACTGAAAGTCTGTGCGATTGTCGGGTATACCAATGCCGGAAAGTCTACGCTGCTTAATGTGACGACGGGAGCAGGCGTTTTGGAGGAAGATCAGTTGTTTGCAACACTTGATCCAACGACACGAATTTTAAATCTTCCGGGAGGGCAGCAGATTTTGTTGACGGACACCGTTGGATTTATCCGTAAACTGCCTCATCATTTGATTGAAGCCTTTAAAAGTACACTGGAAGAGGCACGATATGCGGATATTATTATCCATGTTGTAGATTCCTCCAGCCCGCAGATGGAGCGGCAGATGCAGGTGGTCTATGAGACTTTGAAGCAGTTGGGAGTCGAGGAGAAGACGGTTATTACATTGTTTAACAAGCAGGATATGGTGAGTGAGGAGAAAATCTTCCGGGACAGCAGAGCTGATTATGTACTGAAGATATCAGCAAAGTATCACGAGGGGCTTGAATCCCTGAGGGCGCTGTTGGAGGAGATTTTAAGAAAGCAGCAGATATTTATCGACCGGATTTACGGATACCAGGAAGCTTCCAAGATTGCGCTGATTCGGCAACATGGACAACTGATACTGGAAGAATATCTTCCGGAGGGAATTAAAGTACAGGCTTACGTACCAAAAGAAATTTACGGAAGTATTTAGGAACTGTAGGAAAATAACTCATGCATCTTGACTTGCTCCCGGACGACGGAGCAAGTCAAGATGCATGGTGAGGTCTGTTTAGAAAACAAAACTATATATTGTATATACCAATAGAGAAACACAAGATATTGTGTTTCTCTATTGACGTTTCCGGCCTTCTCTGCTATGATAAGTAGTACTGGTACTGCAGTGTGAAAACTGCGGTTTGTTAACCTTAATAGCAGTCAGGAGGCATATACAGAATGTTTCAGGTAGAAAAGAGAGACGGAGCAATTGTAAATTTTGAGCTTGATAAAATCACAGATGCTATCGGAAAGGCATTTGAAGCTACCGATAAGCAATATAGTGAAGATATGCTGCAGATGCTGGGACTTCGGGTGACGGCCGACTTTCAGAAAAAAATCACAGAGAGCAGAATCTTTGTGGAAGATATTCAGGATTCCGTAGAGAATGTGTTGATTCAGTGCGGATATTCGGACGTTGCCAAAGCGTACATCTTGTATCGGAAGCAGCGGGAAAAGATGCGGAATATGAAGTCTACGATTCTGGACTATAAAGAGATAGTGAACAGTTATGTGAAAGTGGAGGACTGGCGGGTAAAAGAGAATTCTACCGTTACGTATTCGGTAGGAGGACTGATCTTAAGTAACTCTGGTGCGGTGACTGCGAATTACTGGCTTTCCGAGATTTATGACGAGGAGATCGCCAATGCCCATAGAAATGCTGATATCCATATTCATGACCTGTCGATGCTGACTGGATACTGTGCGGGGTGGTCGTTAAAGCAATTAATAACAGAAGGGCTGGGCGGAATTGAGGGTAAGATTACTTCTGCACCGGCAAAGCATTTAAGTGTACTGTGCAACCAGATGGTAAACTTCCTTGGAATCATGCAGAATGAATGGGCGGGTGCGCAGGCCTTCTCATCTTTTGATACGTATCTGGCCCCATTTGTCAAGGCAGACAATCTGACTTATCCGGAAGTGAAGAAGTGTATTGAATCCTTTATTTATGGTGTAAATACGCCCAGCAGATGGGGAACCCAGGCGCCATTTTCCAATATTACCCTTGACTGGACCGTACCCCAGGATCTGGCAGAATTACCCGCGATCGTGGGCGGAAAGTCTCAGGAATTTAAGTACAAAGACTGCAAACCGGAGATGGATATGATCAACAAGGCATTCATTGAGACCATGATTGAGGGCGATACCAATGGACGCGGATTTCAGTATCCGATTCCGACTTATTCCATCACTTCTGATTTTGACTGGTCGGATACGGAAAATAACCGCCTCCTGTTCGAGATGACCAGCAAGTATGGAACGCCATATTTCTCCAACTATATCAACAGTGATATGGAGCCGAGCGATGTGCGGAGCATGTGCTGCCGTCTGAGACTTGACTTAAGAGAACTGCGGAAGAAAACCGGCGGTTACTTTGGTTCCGGAGAAAGTACAGGATCCGTGGGGGTTGTGACAATCAACATGCCTCGTATTGCTTATCAATCAAAAGATGAGAAGGAATTCTATAAACGTCTGGACAGACTGATGGATCTCTCAGCCCGTTCTTTAAAAATCAAAAGGGATGTGATTACCAAACTGCTGAACGAGGGACTGTACCCATACACCAGAAGATATCTGGGCAGCTTTGACAGCCATTTCTCAACCATAGGGCTGATCGGAATGAATGAGGTTGGGCTGAATGCAAAATGGCTGGGCAAAGATATGACAGATCCGAAAACGCAGCAGTTTACAAAAGAAGTTTTGGAACATATGAGGGAACGTCTGGTGGGTTATCAGGAGGAATACGGAGATTTGTATAATCTGGAAGCTACGCCTGCGGAATCCACCACTTACCGTCTGGCAAAACACGACAGGGAACAGTGGCCGGATATCAGGACAGCCGGAAGTAAGGGTGATACCCCCTACTACACCAACAGTTCCCATCTGCCGGTAGAGTATACGGAGGACATCTTTGATGCACTGGATATTCAGGACGAACTACAGATCTTGTATACTTCAGGTACCGTATTTCATGCGTTTTTAGGCGAGAAACTTCCGGATTGGCGTTCGGCGGCTTCTCTTGTACGGAAAATAGCGGAAAATTACAAACTTCCATATTATACATTGTCGCCTACGTATTCCGTCTGTAAAGATCACGGCTATATCACCGGAGAACACTTTACCTGTCCAACCTGCGGAAAATCTGCAGAAGTATACAGTCGTATCACTGGTTATTACCGGCCGGTCCAAAACTGGAATGACGGGAAATCTCAGGAGTACAAAAACCGTACGGTATATGATATTACCCATTCTCATTTAAAGAAAAAAGCAGCCCGGTCTGCAGGGAAAGTTTCGACGGTACTTCCGGAAGTACAGGAAGAAGACGGAATCCTGTTGTTTACCACCAATACTTGTCCAAACTGCAAGATAGCAAAACAGATGCTGGAAGGAATGGATTATCAGATCGTAGATGCCGAACAACATCCGGATCTTGTTTCCAAGTACGGCATCATGCAGGCACCAACCCTGGTGGTCCGAAGTGATGGCGTAATGAGAAAATATGTCAACGCTTCCAATATTCAGAGATTTGTCGATGAACAATAGAAGGGGGCAAGGCCTATGAAATGCCCCTATTGTGATAATGAAATGGAAGAAGGATATATCACAAGTGATGCACGCTGCATCGCATGGAGAAAAGAACGATATGAATCTGTATGGGTATCCAAAAAGAGTGATGGAATTCAATTATCACGAACATTTGCAGGTGCTGTAGCCTTGGATCATGCCTATTGCTGTAAGAAGTGTAAGAAAATAATTATAGACTATTTGGAAGAAAAATAGAATATATAAGAATTCTAAAAGAAGAAGGAGAATAGGTGAAAATTAGCTTATACTCCTTCTTCTTTTAGGGTAATTAGGAATATGATCACAGCAGAAGTCAGGAAAAGGGAGGAGCCCAGACGATACTGCCCGGAGATTTGCGATGACTTCGGAGTGCGCCCGAAGATCCACTTGCTGTGAACACTTAGTGAAGAGCCCATTGGCGATGAACTTAGTGTGAACGTAAGTTAGCTGAGGGGAAACGCAGAAGCAAGCAAATCTCCGGGCAGTATCGTCTGGGCTCCTCCCTTTTCCGTTCGTCCTACCTTAAGCGAAGCGTCTTCCCAAGAGCCCCCAGATACGTCATCCCCATAATTGCAATGACCAGAAGCAGTCTTAAAACCTCACCTTTCATATGAATCCCATTCAGAACTCCCGTAACTGAAAAGCTAACCCCCAGTGAAATCAGCAGCCAGATCACAGGTTTTAAAATACATTCCGCTGCATCAAATGAAAAAGAAGCAGCCTGCTTAAGAAAAAGAATGTTCAGGATGGCAGAGATTAATTCGCTTGCCAGAATACCCCATAAATATCCTTGGATTCCGAATACCGGAATTGCAAAGAGGACAAAGAGAATCCGCGTTGTAAGTCCGGCAAGGTTTTGATAAAAGCATAGCCGTGTTTTGCCAAGTCCATTCAGAATACTGGAAAGTGTGGAATTCAGATAGAGGAACGGACTGATAAAAGCAAGAATCTGTAAAAATGTCCCGGCATCTTCATTGTCAAACAGGAGGGTTCCGATTGTATGTCCATAGACACAGAAAACACCGGATGCAAAAATACCGAGAATCAGGCAGTATTTTATGGTTGCTTCTATCGTGCGCCTTACATTCGCCAGATTGCCGGAAGCCTGATCCTCCGCGACACTTGGAAGGAGCATAACAGCCACGGAGTTTGTGATAGCGCTTGGGAAAAGAATCATAGGAAGAGCCATGCCGGTCATGACCCCGTAGATGGAGAGCGCCGCATCGTTGGTAAGGCCGCACATCTGCAGGCGGCTGGGAATCAGAACTGCTTCCACACTGTGCAGCAGAGTAATACAAATCCGATTGGCAGTCAGAGGTAATGACAGCCGGTACAATTCCGAAGCTGAGGAAAAAGGGATAGCGTGGATCTTAAAGTGGTAATTGTGTTTAGAGCTTTCCCAGGCAACTGCAATTAAGGTAAACAGACAGGCGGCAGCTTCTCCTGCAAGCAGACCGATGACGGCTACCTGTGCGTCTGGCTGTATCCCCTGATTACGCATCATCTGATATACCAGATAAGAGGAAAGAACTCTGACAAGCTGCTCCAGAAGCTGCCCGATTGAGGGGATTCCTGTCTTTTTTTGTGCAAAATAATAGGACATTGCACAGGTATGTATTGTGGAGAGTGGAATACTGTAGGCGAGAATATCCACCATAGGGCTTAAATCTTTTTCACCAAGAATGCGTATTGCCAGAAAATCGGAAAAATGATGGAGTCCCAGTGCAGCACAGATGGAGAGAATCAGACAAAATCCGGTTCCAAGATATAGAATATCAAATCCATCTTTTTTGGATTTGGTGGCGGTTTTGGCTGCAATCGTGCGGGACATCATGGTGGAAACACCGCCGATACAAAGAGCGGCACAGAGTGCATTTACCGGTGACAGGAGTTGAAAGAGTCCGATTTCCTTTGCACCAATGGTACGTGAGAGGAATATTCTATAGAAGAAGCCAATAATCCGGGTTAGAAAGCCCGTGGCGGTCAGTATCACTGTTCCGAGAAGCAGTGCTTTTTTACGTGACATAATCGTGCTCCAGCTTTTTTGTTTTCTTAAAACTAAATATATGTAAAAAACTACCTTGACAGAACCAGGTTCCGGTGCTATTCTTTAAATGGAATTAATTCCGAGTAAAATACTCGGATTTAACAATAGAAAAGGAAGGGGCGGCACTGACGCCAAAGTGACAAGATATGAAGCTATCTACAAAAGGAAGATATGGGTTACGGGCATTGATTGATCTGGCTGCATTTTCCAGTGAGGAGGAAGCTGTTTCGATTCAAAGTATTTCCGAACGTCAGAACATATCCGAGAGTTATCTGGAACAACTGGTCCGTCTGTTAAAAAAAGCAGGTCTGGTGAAAAGTGTGCGGGGCGCCGGCGGAGGCTATATGCTGGCAAAGCCCATCAGTCAGATTTCAGTAGGGGAAGTATTGCGGGCGCTGGAAGGAAATCTGGATGCAGTGACCTGCCCTGCAAATGAAGGTGAGGGAGGCTGCGAAGAGGCAGATTTCTGTGTGACCAGATTTGTCTGGCAGAAAATCAATGACAGCATCACATCGACGGTAGACGCTATTATGCTGGACCAGTTAGTGGAAGAAGGCCGAAAGATACAAAAACAGGGCAAACGAGCCTGTGAAGGATCAAGAGATTGAAAAGGAGATGGACGACATGATTTATTTAGATAATGCAGCAACTACAAAGACAGCGCCGGAAGTAGTGGAAGCGATGCTCCCCTATTTTAGCGAACTGTACGGAAACCCATCCAGCATTTATGAAATTGCTGGAAAAAGCAAGGAGGCGGTCACAGCCGCAAGAGAACAGATTGCAGAAGTGATTGGAGCAAAAACAGAGGAAATCTACTTTACGGCAGGTGGAAGCGAGGCAGACAACTGGGCGCTGAAAGCAGCATTTGAGGCATGCAAGAATAAAGGAAATCATATCATAACCACGAAGATTGAGCATCATGCGATTCTGCATACCTGCGATTATCTTGAAAAAGAGCGGGGAGCAAAGATTACTTATCTTGATGTAGACGAAAATGGTGTTGTAAAGCTGGAGGACCTGGAGCAGGCAATCACACCCGAGACAATCTTGATTTCTGTGATGTTTGCCAATAATGAGATTGGTACGATCCAGCCGATCAAAGAGATTGGAATGATTGCAAAGGAGCATAATATCCTGTTTCACACGGATGCGGTGCAGGCATTTGGTCAGATTCCGATCCATGTAGATGATTACCATATCGATATGCTCAGTTCCAGCGGACATAAGATTAACGGACCAAAGGGAATTGGATTTTTGTATATCCGTAAAGGTGTGAAGATTCGTTCCTTCGTACACGGCGGCGCACAGGAGCGGAAACGCCGGGCAGGCACAGAGAATGTGCCGGGAATCGTAGGATACGGAGCCGCTGCAAAACGCGCAGCTGATACGATGGAAGCAAGGGCCCGCAAAGAAACGGAACTCAGGGATTACATGATTGGACGGATTTTAAAGGAAGTTCCTTATTGTCGTCTGAATGGTGATCCGGTGAAACGTCTTCCGAATAATGTAAATATCAGTTTCCAGTTTATTGAAGGAGAGTCTTTGTTGATTATGTTAGATATGGAAGGAATTGCAGCTTCCAGCGGATCTGCATGTACATCCGGAAGTCTGGATCCCTCACATGTACTGCTGGCGATAGGGCTGCCTCATGAGATTGCCCATGGCTCCCTTCGCATGACTTTGAGTGATGAGACAACAAAGGAAGATCTTGATTTTACCGTTGAAAAAATAAAAGCAATTGTGGAACGACTTAGAAACATGTCTCCGTTGTATGAAGATTTTATGAAAAAACAGGGAAAATAAGAAAGACAAGAAAGTACCAGAAAAAATTTGGAGGAAATAGAATTATGTACAGTGAAAAAGTAATGGATCATTTTCAGAATCCCAGAAATGTTGGTGAGATTGAGAATCCCAGCGGTGTAGGAACGGTTGGCAATGCAAAATGCGGAGACATCATGAGAATGTATCTGGATATTGATGAAAATGGAATTATCCAGGATTGTAAATTTAAGACGTTCGGCTGTGGTGCTGCTGTAGCAACCAGCAGCATGGCAACCGAGCTTGTCAAAGGAAAAACCATCCAACAGGCGTTAGAAGTTACAAATAAGGCAGTTATGGACGCATTGGACGGACTGCCGCCGGTCAAGGTACACTGTTCTCTGCTTGCAGAAGAGGCGATCCATGCGGCACTTTGGGATTACGCAGAGAAAAATCATATTAAGATTGAAGGATTGGATAAGCCCAAATCAGATATCAGTGAAGAGGAAGACGAGGAAGAGTACTAAGATGGCAAAGGAACGAGTGGTAGTTGGCATGTCAGGAGGTGTGGATTCTTCGGTTGCTGCTTATCTTCTGAAAGAGGCCGGTTATGATGTAATCGGTGTCACAATGCAGATCTGGCAGGAGGAAGAGGAAGCAGTGAAGCAGGAGAACGGCGGATGCTGCGGTCTTTCCGCTGTGGAGGATGCCCGCCGGGTAGCGCAGATGTTGGGGATTCCGTATTATGTCATGAACTTCAGAAAGGAATTTAAGCGGGAAGTCATGGATTATTTTACCTCAGAATATTTATGCGGGAGAACTCCGAATCCCTGTATCGCCTGTAACCGGTATGTCAAATGGGAGGCGCTTTTAAAGCGCAGTCTGGATATCGGTGCGGATTATATTGCCACCGGACATTATGCCAGAATTACCCGTCTGCCAAACGGCAGATCTGCAATCTGCAATTCTGTTACGGCAGCAAAGGATCAGACGTATGCACTTTATAATCTGACCCAGGAGCAGTTGGCGCATACGTTGATGCCGGTGGGAGCTTATACGAAGGAAGAGATACGTTCGATGGCTGCAGATATCGGACTTCCGGTTGCGGCGAAGAAGGACAGTCAGGAAATCTGTTTTGTGCCGGACAAGGATTATGCTTCCTTTATTGAGCGGGAAACCGGGAAAACGGTTCCGGAGGGAAATTTTGTCAATACAAAAGGTGAGATTATCGGACGGCATCGGGGAATCACCCATTATACCGTAGGACAGAGGCGGGGGCTTCAGATTGTTGCCGGACGGAGAATCTTTGTTCTGGAGATCAGGCCTGAGACCAATGAGGTGGTGATCGGTGAAGGGGACGAGGTTTTTTCTCATACGGTGAAAGCAAATCGCCTGAATTTTATGGGACTTGAGGAGTTCCCTATTGGTACGTCTGTGGAATTGACAGGGAAAATCCGCTATGGACATAAAGGAGCCGCCTGCACCGTCACAAGAACCGGGGAAGACGAGCTGGTCTGTCAGTTCCCGGAGGCAGTCCGGGCAGTGACACCGGGACAAGCTTTAGTCCTTTATAAAGACGGATACGTGGCGGCGGGAGGTACGATTATACGATGATTGCAGATTCTCATATGCATACGAGTTTTTCCAGTGACAGTGATACTCCCATGGAAAAGATGGCAGAACAGGCCATTGCTCTTGGGATGGAGAGTATCTGTATCACAGATCACTATGATAAGGACTATTTTAACGGGGAATTTCAACTGGATACCGATGCTTATCAGAGAAAGGTTTGTGAGCTTCAAAGCAGATACGGTGACAGGATCGAGATTCGTTTCGGGGTAGAATTAGGGCTTCAGAGTCATCTGAAGGACTGGATGGAGACGTATGTAAACCAGTATCCTTTTGATTTTGTGATTGGTTCCATGCATCTTCTGGAGGGGAAAGATCCCTATTACAAAGAAGCGTTTGCAGATCAGGACGAAAAAGTCCTTCTGAGAGAGTACTTTCAGGTGACAGCAGAGAATCTGGATTCTTTTCAGGGCTTCCAGAGTCTTGGGCATCTGGATTATCTGGTACGCTATCTGGGTCCGGATGCGGAAGCTTATACGTATCAGGAATATGCGGACGAGATTGATGGGATACTGAAGCGCCTGATCCGATTCGGCATCGCATTGGAGGTCAATACGGCAGGATATCGTTATGGGCGTGCCTGTCCGAATCCGGGAGCCGATGTACTGAACCGGTATCGTGAATTGGGCGGGGAAATGATCACCATCGGCGCCGACGGACACTTTCCCCAGTATGTGGGATATGGATTTGACCGGGCGGAGGCTCTGCTCACCGCATGTGGATTCCGCTATTATACGCTTTTCCGGCAGAAAAAGCCGCATTTTATAAAAATATAATTGTTCTTTTTACCTTTTTTCCAAAATAGGGATTGAATTTTTGGTTAGAATTGGGTAAAATAAGCTATAGGTTGATGTTTCTTTAACAAAGTAAGAAGCACAATGAATCTAAACACTTTTAGGAGGAATTAAAATCATGGCAGTAAAAGTAGCAATCAATGGTTTTGGACGTATCGGACGTCTTGCATTCAGACAGATGTTTGGAGCAGAGGGATATGAAGTAGTAGCAATCAACGATCTGACATCTCCGAAGATGTTGGCTCATCTGTTAAAATATGATTCTTCACAGGGAAAATACGCTTTGGCTGATACAGTAGAAGCTGGTGAAGATTCCATCACTGTTGACGGAAAAGAGATTAAAATCTACGCATTCCCGGATGCAAACAACTGCCCATGGGGAGAGCTTGGTGTAGACGTAGTTCTGGAGTGCTCCGGATTCTACACATCCAAAGAAAAAGCTCAGGCTCATATCAATGCAGGTGCTCGTAAAGTTGTTATCTCTGCTCCGGCAGGCAACGACCTTCCGACCGTTGTTTACAATGTAAACCATGAGACACTGAAAGCTGAAGATACTATTATTTCTGCAGCTTCCTGTACAACAAACTGCTTAGCTCCTATGGCAAAAGCTCTGAACGAGTTAGCACCGATCAAAACTGGTATCATGTGTACCATCCATGCTTATACAGGCGATCAGATGACTCTGGACGGACCGCAAAGAAAAGGCGATCTGAGAAGATCCCGTGCAGCTGCAGTGAATATCGTTCCGAACAGCACAGGTGCTGCAAAAGCAATCGGTCTGGTTATTCCGGAACTGAACGGAAAGTTAATCGGAGCTGCTCAGCGTGTTCCTACCCCAACTGGTTCTACTACGATCCTGACAGCAGTTGTAGAAGGAACTGTTACTGTTGACGAGATCAACGCTAAGATGAAAGCTTCTGCTACAGAATCTTTCGGATACAACACAGATGAAATCGTATCCAGCGATATCGTTGGTATGAGATTTGGTTCTCTGTTCGATGCAACTCAGACTATGGTTCTGCCATTGGACAACGGAACAACTCAGGTACAGGTTGTATCCTGGTATGACAATGAGAACTCTTATACAAGCCAGATGGTTCGTACAATCAAATACTTCTCAGAGTTAGCATAATTGTAATTCTTTCGTTTACAATTCAGATCCAGAAGGGTCCGGTTCTTTTGGGACCGGACCTTTTTGAAATTAGGAGGGAAAACCCATGTTAAATAAAAAAAGTGTAGATGATATTAATGTAAAAGGACAGAAAGTTCTGGTTCGTTGTGACTTTAACGTTCCGCTTCAGGAAGGCAAAATCACAGACGAGAATCGTCTGGTAGCAGCCCTGCCGACGATTAAAAAGCTGATCGCAGACGGCGGAAGAGTCATTCTTTGCTCTCATCTTGGAAAACCGAAGGGACAGCCTCTTCCGGAGATGTCTCTGGCACCGGTAGCAGTTCGTCTGTCTGAGTTACTGGGACAGGAAGTAAAGTTTGCTGCTGATCCTGAGGTTGTGGGAGAGAACGCGAAGGCTGCAGTTGCAGCTATGAATGACGGTGATGTTGTACTGTTAGAGAATACTCGTTACAGAGCGGAAGAGACAAAGAATGAAGATGCATTCAGCAAAGATCTGGCTTCTCTGGCAGAGATTTTTGTCAATGATGCATTTGGTACGGCACACAGAGCACACTGCTCTAATGTAGGCGTTACGAAATATATGAAAGAAAATGCAGTGGGATATCTGATGCAGAAAGAAATTGATTTCCTCGGAAATGCAGTAGAGAATCCGGAAAGACCATTTGTTGCAATTCTGGGAGGAGCAAAGGTTTCCAGCAAGATTTCTGTTATCAACCGTCTGCTTGACAAAGTAGATACGCTGATCATCGGCGGCGGAATGGCTTATACATTCTCCAAAGCTCAGGGAGGTAAAATCGGTACTTCTCTGTGTGAAGATGACTATCTGCAGTATGCGCTTGATATGGTGAAGAAGGCGGAAGAAAAAGGTGTGAAACTGCTTCTTCCGGTTGACCACAGAATCGGGGATGACTTCTCCAACGACTGCAATATGCAGATTGTAGGCGCAGGAGATATTCCGGACGGTTGGGAAGGTATGGATATCGGACCTGAGACAGAGAAAATTTTCAGCGATGCTGTAAAAGATGCAAAGACTGTTGTATGGAACGGACCGATGGGATGCTTCGAGATGCCAAAATTTGCTGAGGGAACAAAATCAGTTGCAGCAGCACTTGCCCAGACCGATGCAGTTACGATCATTGGCGGCGGTGATTCTGCGGCAGCCGTAAACCAGTTGGGATATGGCGATAAGATGACTCACATCTCCACAGGCGGCGGCGCTTCTCTGGAATTTCTGGAGGGCAAGGAACTGCCAGGCGTTGTAGCAGCAGACGATAAATAAGAGTAAGGATTGAGACATGGGACAATCACCTGCCGGTAAAGCGGCGGTGGTTGTCTTAAGTGTAAAGAAATATAAAAGATAAAAGAGGGAATATAAGATGGCAAGAAAGAAAATTATCGCTGGAAACTGGAAGATGAACATGACACCAAGCCAGGCAGTAGAATTGGTAAATACATTAAAACCATTGGTAGCAAATGAAGAAGTAGACGTAGTATTCTGTGTACCGGCAATTGATATCATTCCGGTTGTTGAGGCTTGTAAAGGAACCAACATCCAGGTTGGCGCTGAGAATATGTATTTTGAGGAGAAAGGTGCTTACACAGGTGAGATTTCTCCGGAAATGCTGACTGATGCAGGTGTAAAATACGTTGTTCTCGGACATTCTGAGAGAAGAGATTATTTTGGTGAGACAAATGCAGATGTGAATAAGAAAGTGCTGAAAGCGTTCGAGCATGGTATCACACCGATTATGTGCTGCGGTGAAACTCTGGAGCAGAGAGAGCAGGGCGTAACGATGGACTTTATCCGCCAGCAGGTGAAGGTTGGATTCCAGAATGTAACAGCAGATCAGGCGAAAGCGGCCGTAATCGCTTATGAGCCGATCTGGGCAATCGGAACCGGAAAAACAGCTACCACGGAGCAGGCAGAAGAGGTATGCAAAGGTATCCGTGAATGCATCGCTGAGATTTATGATGATGCAACTGCAGCAGAAATTCGTATCCAGTATGGCGGATCTGTAAATGCGGGCAATGCAGCAGAACTGTTTGCACAGGCTGACATCGACGGCGGTCTGGTAGGCGGCGCTTCCCTGAAAGCTGATTTCGGCAAAATTGTTTGCTATAAATAAAAAGCATAAATAAGAAGATTATAAATTATCTTGACAATTTGAGACAAATTCTGTATGATATATCAATAAGACAAAGGTGTTTTGCTGCAGGCAAGGCACCTTTTTTGTATTTGCTGTAAGCGCTACCTCCTGCAGACAGAACCGCTGTCAAAGAACTAAAAAGGAGGAGACTTGTATGATGAGAGAGAATCTGGATTTGTATGATCACGCAGACAGTGTGAATGAGCTGTTGGCACGTTACGGTGTGAAATTCGGTATTTATAAGAACCAGACATTCCGGGAGCAATTGTTTCCGTTTGACTCGATTCCGAGGACGATCGGTGCAGAAGAGTTTACAGAGCTGGAAAAAGGACTGAAACAGCGTGTACAGGCATTGAATCTGTTTATCCGTGATATCTATGGGGAGAAGAAGATTATCAGAGACGGTATTGTGCCGGAAGCATTTGTTTATGCAGGAAGCGGATATCTGGCGGCGTGTGAAGGCGTGATGCCGGCCAAAGGTATTTACTCTCATATTTCCGGTATTGATCTGGTACAGGCAAAAGATGGACAGTGGTATGTATTGGAGGATAATCTGCGGGTCCCGTCAGGTGCTTCCTATCCAATGATTGTGAGAGAATTATGCCGGAGGTGTTCTCCCAGGACATTTCAGCAGACACGTATTGATGATAACCGTAATTATGCCCAGTTGCTGCGTAAGACGCTGGACCATGTGAATGTAGGCGGGCATTGTGTGATCCTGACTCCAGGCAGATATAATGCCGCATACTTTGAGCATTCCTATCTGGCAGAAAAGACAGGGGCACATCTGGTAAATGGAAATGAATTGATGGTGGAAAATGATCATCTGTATTTTATCGATTACAGAGGAAAAAAAGAGCAGGTAGGTGCTGTCTATCGGAGAATTTCAGATGAGTATCTGGATCCTATGACATTTAACCGGGAATCTGTAATTGGGATTCCTCATATCTATGATATCTACCGCAAGGGAAATGTTGCACTTTTGAATGCCCCAGGTAACGGCGTTGCAGATGATAAGGGAATTTACTATTTTGTTCCCAAGATGGTGAAGTATTATCTGGGAGAAGAGCCGATTTTGAAGAATGCGCCGACGTATCTGCCATATTATGAGGAAGATATGAAGTATGTGCTGGAATATTTTGACAATCTGGTACTGAAGGATGTGGCAGAAGCCGGAGGTTACGGCGTCGTTTTTGGAAGCAAGATGACGAAACAGGAGAAGGCAGATTTTCTGGAACTTCTGAAAAAAGAGCCGCGCCGATTTATTGCACAGGAAGTTATTGATTTCCGTGATATCGATATTATGGAAAAGGGAGAACGGGTTCCGAGAAAGGCAGATCTTCGGGCATTTGTGCTGATGGCGGATGAGCCGCTGGTATGGCACAGCGGTCTTACCAGATTTTCGAGAAATCCGGATTCGTTTATTGTCAATTCATCACAGGGAGGAGGTTTTAAAGACACATGGGTATTATCTCATTAGAACAGACAGACCGGCTGTATTGGCTGGGGCGTTACAGTGAAAGAGTTTATACAACGATTCGGCTGTTTTCGCAGCGTTATGATATTATGATTGATGAAATTGAGGAAAGCTATGGGGAATTTTGCAGAAGTCTTGAGATTCCCAATATTTATACTTCAAGCAGGGATTTTTGCAGACGTTATTGTTTTGATGAAACAGATCCCAACTCAATCTACAGCAATCTGATAAGGGCTTATGATAATGCGGTTGTGCTGCGGGAGGAGCTTGGAAGCGAAACGTTATCTTACATACAGCTTGCAATTTATGATATGAATAAGGCCAAAACATCAGAGGCGCCGATTCTTCAATTTCAAAAAATCAGTGATAACATTCTGGCATTCTGGGGGATGGTGGATGACAGTATTGCCAGTGAAAAAGTGAGAAATATCATTAAATCCGGAAAGCGGATTGAACGTATTGATCTTTATGCAAGGCTGAAACTGCCGCGGAATAAGATGGAAAGAGAAGTCATGAGACTTGCAGACCGGATTCCGAAATCCGGGATGAATTACGAACAGGAGCGGGTGGCAGAGCTGCTTGGACTTGTCAGGATGCCGGAACTGGATTATTATCAGATTGTACAGAATGTAGAATCTATTATTCGGTAAGGGAGGCATGCTGCGGACGGCGCAGATTGAGAGAGATGAAGAAACTACGATTTTCCTATGAGATGAAACTGAAATTTGATACACCAGTGCAGAAACACCGGTTTACCATTCGATGTGTACCACAGTCTAATGACAGGCAGGAAATCAGGGATCTTCAGGTTGCGGTTTATCCCCGGGAATTTTTAAGCGAGGATCAGGATTCTTTCGGTAATTTATGTATCTATGGGTATTCTGAACATGCCCATGATCACTTTTCGATTGCGGTCAGCGGAACGGCAAAGACCGGTCTGGCTGACCGGGAAAGTGAAGAACAGGAGTATCGTGCGGGCGCGTACAAGTATCCTACCCGTTACACAAAACCGGGAGATGAGTTGACTGCCTATTATAAAAAATTATCGCTGAAACGGTCGGGAGATTCTTTTCAGGATGCATTGGAAATTATGGAACGGCTTTATCAGGATTTTCGTTATACGCCGGGAGTCACGAAGATACAGACGACTGCGGAGGATGCAATCAGGCTTGGATGCGGCGTCTGTCAGGATTATTCACATATTATGATCGCACTTTGTCAGATGAGCGGGATCCCTGCCAGGTATGTGGTGGGAATGCTGATGGGAGAAGGGTTGTCCCATGCATGGGTGGAGATCTATGACGGTGGAGCGTGGAGAGGGATTGACCCTACCAATCATACGATTGTAGGCGACCAGCACATTAAGATTTCCAGCGGCCGTGATTACGATGATTGTACGATTAATGAAGGCATATTTGTAGGAAATGCCCGCCAGAGCCAGGAGGCTTCGGTGATTGTTGAGGAGATAGAAGATGATTGAGACAGTGACATCTGTAATGTTACCGGTAAATGAAACATTGCGGATAAAAAAGAAAAGATTTTGCCCTGAGGGGGAGTCTGCCGGAAGAATCAGCATCGTTACAGGGATTCACGGCGATGAGCTGGAAGGGCAGTTTGTATGCTATGAGTTGAGCCGCATCCTTCAGGAGAATCCCCGGAATCTGAAGGGAACGGTGGATCTTTATCCGGCGCTGAATCCCTTTGGAATTGATTCGGTGACACGGGGAATTCCAGGATTTGATTTGGATATGAACCGGATTTTTCCCGGAAGCAGGGACGGGGATATGATCGAATATGTGGCGTCTGAAATTGTTTCAGATCTGAAGGGCAGTGACATTTGCATTGATATCCATGCCAGTAACATGTATCTGACAGAGATGCCGCAGATTCGAATCAATGAGCTGCACAGGGAAAAACTGGTGCCCCTTGCCGAGAAGCTGAATGTGGATTTTATCTGGGTTCACGGCGCAAGTACCGTATTGGAGTCCACATTGGCGTACAGCATGAACAGCAGAGGAGTTCCTACGTTGGTTGTGGAGATGGGCGTCGGTATGAGAATTACAAGAGATTACGGTGAACAATTGGTTGACGGAATTCTGAACCTGATGTGCGAGATGGGATTGTGGAGCGGCAAACGGCCGGAAGTGAGAACACCTTTGTTATCAGACGGACCGGACGATGTGGAATTTTTAAATGCCAGGAGAGGCGGAATTTTTATCAAGGAAATGAATCATGGTACGAGGGTACGAAGAGGGGATCGGCTTGGACAGGTGGTAGATCCCTTGCAGGGGAAAGTTCTGTTTCCGGTACTGGCGCCTGTGGATGGGTTGATATTTACCATCCGGGAATACCCATTGGTGCAGGAAGGAACGCTGATTGCACGTATTTTGAAAGATGCCTGAGGAGAAAACAGATGGAAAAAGTTACATTATATGAAATAAAAGCATTGTATCGTGATAATTTCCGGGTTACGGGCTATCGGTTCGGGTCCGGAGAAAAAGCGGTCTGTATTCTGGGAAGCACCAGAGGAAATGAAAACCAACAGGTGTATTGCTGCTCCCAGTTGGTGAAGCGGCTGAAGGCATTGGAAGAGAAGGGAAGAATTGCAGAAGGGAAAGAAATCCTGGTCATTCCCTGTGCAAATCCACATTCCATGAATATAAAAAAGCGGTTTTGGGACATCGATAATACGGATATTAACCGGATGTTTCCCGGATACGATGCCGGGGAGACAACACAGCGAATTGCAGCAGGTATCTTTGAGGCAGTGAAGGATTATTCTTTTGGAATCCAGTTCACTTCTTTTTATATGAAAGGAACATTCATGCCCCATGTGAGAATGATGCAGACCGGATATGAAAATATTGATCTGGCACGGCAATTCGGTCTGCCGTATGTAGTGGTACGGAAACCGAGGCCGTTTGACACTGCTACTTTGAATTATAACTGGCAGATCTGGGAAACGGATGCGTTTTCTGTCTATACCACAAATACAGAACGCATTGATAAGGTTTCCGCAAGACAGGCGGTAGAAGCGATTCTGAACTTTATGTCCAGACAGGGCGTGATTCGTTATCCCGGATATGAAGGATATTTGTCACGAGTTGTGGATGACAGTCAGCTTGCTACTGTGCGGGCGCAGGCGGCGGGTTTTTTTGAATGTAAAGTATCGGTAGGTGATCAGGTTGAAAAAGGAGAATTACTGGCACAGATTCTGGACCCTTTTGACGGAAGCCTGCGCAGTAATATCCTTTCTCCTGTGGATGGAACCATCCTGTTTGCACAGGATGAGGCGATGACTTATGACAGTACAGCACTTTTTAAGATCGTGCTTCAGGAAGAATTATAGGTTTTCCTTCTTGTATTACGGTTTGATTCCGTATATACTATGTATCATGGAAAGAAATAGATCAGACAACTGCGGATTCTCCGGGGGCCGGTTTGGAATTTGTTTTCCTTTCGGCACCCGGAGCGTTTTCCGCTATGGACGAGTGTACATGTCAGTGTACGAGGGATATGAGGAGGAAGTTTATGGAAATTGAAGTATTTCAGAAAAAGCTGGCTGAGATTGTTACATGTGCAAGATATAATAACCGGAAACTGGATGGGGAATTCGTTGAGAAATTTTTTGCAGAAGAAGGAATGGAAGCTGCACAGATGGAGAAGATTTATGAGTATCTGAGAGCGCAGGGAATCCATATCCTGCACAACGGTGAGGAAGACAGGGAAGATGAGAGGATAGAACTGTCTTTTCAGGAACAGACGGGATCAGAACCTTTGTCAGAAGAGGAAGAAGATTATCTGAGGGCGTATATGAGTGCGGCGGATTCATCCGAAGAAATTACAGAGGAAGAGAGGGTCTTTCTGTTTCACAGGGCAAAAGCAGAAGATTCGGAAGCAAAGCAGAGGTTATTGGAAGCGTATCGCCCTGAGGTGGAAAAGATTGTAAGGCAGATGCACCGGAAGGCATTGTTTGTGGGAGATATGATTCAGGAGGGAAATATTGGAATTCTTGCAGCAATTGCACAGTTGGAAGACGGGGATGACATTCATGAGGGGATATTGGATGGCATACGGACAGCGGTTCATTCTATGGTGCGTGAACAGGAAGAACAGAAGTGGAGAGATGACTGTCTTGTAAATCGGGTGGAGAAACTGGAAGCAGCGGTTCGGAATCTGACAGAAGAAGCCGGTGATAAGTTCAGTGTGGAGGAACTCTCGGCTTTTCTGGATATGAGTGTGGAAGAGATTCAGGATATTTTGAAGCTTACCGGAGAAGATAAGTAAACTCGGAAGTTTATATCAGATGGCTGTGATCCAGGGGAAAGCGGCAGCATAAAAGCATGCGAAGATGAAAGATAAAAAGATTGACAAAAAAATACTTCGGTAGTAGAATTAAAATAGTTCGAAATCCGAAATAAATAAAATAAGGGTTTACAGGGAGAATCATGAAGCTGAATGAACATGGCATACCGGAAGAAATTTCTCAGGTTATCATCGATTATATAGAAGAAGTAAAGGAACTGCTGGCTTCTGAGCTATGGGATAATCTGTTCCTGAACTGTTCCAAGAATGAAGTTTTGGTATTTTGGCTGCTTTATCAAAAAAATGAAGTGAATATGACAGAGATTGCCGAGTATATTCATGTACCCCTTAATACTGCTACAGGCATTATTAATCGGATGGAAAAAAGCGGTTTAATTGTGAGAACACGTTCCAAAGAAGATAAGAGAGTAGTCAATATTGGCTTCAGCGAAAAGGGAATGGTGCAGTTTGAAGCTTTAGTCAGTCAAATTGCTTATTATGGTATGAGAGTTGTGAATTCCTTTACAAAAGAGGAGATGGAACTTTTTTATAAAATGACATCAAAGGGAATGGAGATCTTAAGGAAGGAGAATAAGAAAGAGAAGGCTCCGAAAAGGGTTCGGAAGATTAGAATTGAGTAGTGAAACAAGGCAGCTTTCAGGCTGCCTGAACATAAAATAAATACTTCGAACAAAGAAATATTCGAAAATAGAATAATTAAAAATGGAGGATACCATGAAAAGAATTTATATTTTTACAGGGAAGGGCGGCGTAGGGAAAAGCAGTGTAGCAGCGGCTCATGCTGTCAAAAGTGCAGAGGAGGGGAAGAAGACTCTGCTTGTAAGTACGGATATGGCACATAATCTGGGTGATATCTTTGAAAAAAGCTTGGGAAAAGAGGCAGAAAACGTACTGCCGAATCTGGATATTTATGAAATTGATCCGGAATATGTAATGGAACACGATTTTTCTGCTGTTATGAATTATCTGGAAACGCTGCTTTCGGAAGTAGAGAATTGCAGTATGCAGGACATGGGAATGATACCGGGAATGGAAGAACTGTTTTCCCTGCTTAAAATTGTAGAGATTTATAACAAAGAAAGCTATGAGAGAATTATTGTAGATTGTGCACCTACCGGTGAAACTTTATCCTTGTTAAAATTTCCCGAGCTGCTTTCCTGGTATATGGAAAAGTTCTTCCCCATAGGAAAAGTGGGGGTGAGAATATTAGCGCCAATTTCAAAAGCAGCGTTTAAAATTGAGATGCCGAATAAAAGTGCTATGAATAATATTGAAAAAATGTATTTGAAGTTAGCAGCGTTGCAGGAACTTTTGAAGAACAGGGAGGTGACCAGTGTCAGAATTGTAACAACCCCGGAAAAAATGGTTGTGGAGGAAACAAAACGCAACTATATGTATCTGAATCTCTATAATTTTAATGTAGATGGAATTTATATTAACCGGATTCTTCCAAGAAACATGAATAATGACTTTTTTGAACAATGGCTTGTTATACAGAGGGAATATATTACCTGTTTAAAAGAATGCTTTTCTGCGCTTCCGATTTATGAAATTCCCTGGTATGATGAAGAACTGAGGGGAGAAAGAGCTATCAGAAGAATTGTGCAAGATGTATTAGATGGTGAGGAAGTGTTTGAGAGAAAGAATATTACAGAAAGAGAAAACTTCAAAAAGACGGAAAATGGATATCAATTAGAAGTTTTTTTGCCCTATGCAGAAAAAGAAGGTCTTGATTTATATCAGGCGGCTACGGATCTCATTATAAAGACTGGAAATTTTAAGCGGAACATTCCTCTTCCCAATATACTTCGCAGTTATATGGTTTCGGGAGCAAAATTTAAGGATGGAAAATTGTGTATTCAGTTCGAGAAAGGAAGTAGCAAAGATGAATAAGGAAATACTTCGTAGAGTGAAAACAGCAGGAGAGTATCAGAAGAAAGCCATTCGTGCATTGCTTCCGGAGAAAGTGAATGGGCATTTGGATGCGATTGAAAAAGAACTAAAAATAATGGTTAGGGAAATGGCAGCAGAGATGGGGAAAGAAGGTAAGAAAAGAGAGGCTTGTGAAGAGGAACAGAGTGCGGAAAGGGTATCCAAAGTAAAGAAAGTCGATATTGCGTAAGACAGGGCGACAATAAGCGTGAGAGGAAGGGAAACGATGAGGATTATTATCTATACAGGAAAAGGCGGCGTGGGAAAAACAAGCATGGCAGCGGCAACTGCCTGCAACATAGCGAAAAGTGGAAAAAGGGTGCTTGTAATGAGTACGGATCAGGCACATAGCCTGGGGGATTCCTTTGACAGAAAAATTGGAAGGGATCCAGAGAAAATTACAGAGCATTTGCATGCGGTGGAAATTGATACGGTGTATGAAAGCGAAAAGTGTTGGGGAAATTTACAGAACTATATGAAGCAGCTTCTTACGTTAAAAGGAGGGAATGGAATTGAAGTAGAGGAACTATTGGTGTTTCCGGGATTGGAAGAACTGTTTTCCATGTTTAAAATTTTGGATGTATATGAGACTGGAGTCTATGACACGATTATAGTAGACTGTGCGCCTACGGGGGAAACATTAGCTCTTTTGAAATATCCGGAACGTCTATCGGGGTTCATTGCAAAAATTCTGCCAATCGAACGGGCAGCTACAAAGACAGTAGGAAAAGTTGTAGAAAAGGCTATGAAAATTCCCATGCCTAAAGATCATGTATTTGATGATATCGAACTCTTGATGGAAAAAATGAAACGTCTGCAACAGCTTTTGATGAATAAGGAGGTTGTGAGCCTGCGTGTGGTTACTACACCGGAAAAGATTGTAATTAATGAAGCAAAACGTAATTTTACTTGTTTGTGTTTGTACCATTATAATGTAGATGCAATCATTGTAAATCATATCTATCCGGCAAAGGCAATGGAGGGATATTTTAATAAATGGGCGAAATTACAGGAGGAGGCTTTACAGGAAATAAAAGAAAGCTTCAGTGAAGTGCCCCGCTTCTATGTGGAATTGCAGCAGCAGGAACTTCGTACGTTGGAAGTGTTGGAAAGCGTGGGAGAGAGGATTTTTGAAGCATGTAATCCCAATGCTGTCTTATTTCAAAAGAAAATTTATAAGGTTGACAGGAAAAAGAAACTCCTTCAAATCTATCTTCCATTTGCGGATAAAAAGGATTTGAGATTGGAGCAGGATAAAAATGAACTGTTGGTGGGAGTACGAAATGAGAATCGTAAATTTCCGATACCAGCAGAGTTTGCAGGGAGTGAGATTACAGGGGCAAAATTTGAAGAAGGGTATCTGAATATCAAATTTGAGTAATATGAGCAGACGGCAGGTAAGAGAGTTACCTGCCCCCTGCTTTGCTCTGAAATTATTCATCGTAAATGCTGACGATTTCTCCGTCCAGAATACGGTTCATATTCTTCACAGCACAAAAGTTACCGCACATGCTGCAGGTATCCTCTTTCTCCGGTTTTGCCTGTTCACGGTATCTTCGGGCCTTTTCCGGGTCGATGCACAGATCAAACATTCCCTCCCAATCCAGTTTTTTGCGGGCGGTGCTCATCTGGTAATCCCAATCCGCAGCACCTTTGATTCCCTTTGCAATGTCAGCTGCATGGGCAGCAATCTTGGAAGCGATGATTCCTTCTTTTACATCATCTACATCCGGCAGCCGCAGATGTTCGGCAGGAGTTACATAACACAGGAAAGAAGCACCGTAAGTGGCAGCGATTGCGCCTCCGATTGCTGCAGTGATGTGGTCATAACCAGGTGCAACGTCCGTAACCAGAGGTCCAAGTACATAGAACGGCGCACCCTGACAGATGGTCTGTTGAATCTTCATGTTGGCTTCAATTTGATTCAGCGGCATATGCCCGGGTCCTTCGATGATTACCTGAACGTCTTTTTCCCAGGCACGTCTGGTCAGTTCCCCCAGCGTTACCAGTTCTTCAATCTGGGAGATATCTCCCGCGTCAGCGATACAGCCTGGACGGCAGGCATCCCCGAGACTCATGGTCACATCGTATTCCCGGCAGATATCCAGAATACGGTCGTAGTGCTCATAGAAGGGATTTTCCTGACCGGTCATCTCCATCCAGGCGAAGATGATGGAGCCGCCTCTGGAAACGATGTTGGTGAGGCGCTTATTTTCCTTAAAGCGTTTTGCAGTGCTTTTATTGATGCCGACATGGATGGTCATAAAGTCCACGCCGTCTTTTGCGTGCATTTCCACAATCTGAATCCATTCCTCAGAAGTGATTTCCTTCAAGGGTTTATGGTAATAAACAACGGCATCGTAAATCGGAACAGTACCGATGATAGCGGGGCATTCACTGGTCAGTTTCCGGCGGAATTTCTGAGTGTCTCCGTAAGAACTTAAATCCATGATGGATTCTGCGCCCATCTTAACTGCGTCATTGACTTTTTCCAGTTCCATATCCAGGTCTTTCCAGTCTCGTGAAGTTCCCAGATTGACATTGATTTTCGTCTTCAGCATAGAACCGATACCGTTTGGTTCCAGACAAGTATGTAATTTGTTAGCCGGAATGGCTATTTTTCCCTGAGCTACCAGTTTGCACAGTTCCTGCACATCCATCTGCTCTTTTGCTGCGACACGTTCCATTTCCTTCGTTATGATGCCCTTTCTTGCGGCATCCATCTGTGTTGTGTACATAACCTCTTTTTCCTTTCGTTTAAAACGGACATGTCTGCTAACGCAGACATCATCATAAATAAAAACTGACAAAACAGAATCCGCAGTAACCGGACTTCTAAAACCTTCAGGGGTATTGTACCTCCCCGCAGGAGATGTCCGGTATGGTTACTGGAATTGTCTGCTTTGCCAGCTTTGTATGCAAAACGTGTCAATTATCATCCCTACGTTGGCATTACCCAAATCAGGTTCTGAAGGTCGAAGCTCAATTACTTCCTCTCAGCCCGAATACGAGCTCCCTGTTATGTATCAAGTTTAGCATGTGAGGATAGGAAAGTCAACGACTTTCATGAATGGTGCTGTCTGCGTCAGCAGACATGTACGTTTGGAGACAAAAATAGAGTGGTCAAATCTGAAAAATGTTAAAAAACAAGAAATTATGAGATTTCCGTGTTTGTTTTTTTGCGGCATTGTGGTAAGATATTTTTGTATATAGTAACGGTGACAACAAGGAGAAAATGCATGATTGCTTTAATTGATTACGATGCAGGAAATATCAAAAGTGTGGAGAAGGCACTTCAGTTATTGGGAGAAGAGGTGATTCTGACCAGAGACCGGGATCAGCTTCTGTCGGCGGATAAGGTAATTCTTCCAGGAGTCGGAAGTTTTGGAGATGCAATGGGGAATCTGCACACATATGGGTTAGTAGATGTGATTCATGAAATTGTGGAGCAGGGAACGCCGTTTCTGGGAATTTGCCTTGGTCTGCAATTGATGTTTGAGCGGAGTGAGGAAAGTCCGGGGGTAGAAGGACTGGGATTGTTCAAGGGAGAGATCTTGAGGATACCGGATCAGGAAGGATTAAAAATTCCTCATATGGGTTGGAATTCCATTCATCTGCAGAATCATGGCCGCTTGTTCAGAGGGATTCCGGAACAGTCTTACGTGTACTTTGTGCACTCTTATTATCTGAAGGCAGCAGATGAAGCAATCGTGAAAGCGACAACAGAATATAGTACCCATATCCATGCGTCTGTGGAAGAGGGGAATGTGTTTGCCTGCCAGTTCCATCCGGAAAAGAGTTCAGATGTGGGACTTGCAATTCTGAAGAATTTTGCCTCTCTGGGAAAGGAGGATGCATGAGATGTTTACAAAGAGAATTATTCCTTGTCTGGATGTTAATAATGGAAGAGTTGTGAAGGGAGTCAATTTTGTCAATCTTCAGGATGCCGGAGACCCGGTGGAGATTGCGAAGGCTTATGATAAGGCGGGAGCCGATGAAGTTGTATTTCTGGATATCACTGCATCTTCGGATAACCGGGGGACGGTTGTGGATATGGTACGGAAGGTAGCTGCGAATGTGTTTATTCCATTTACAGTGGGCGGCGGAATCCGTACGGTGGATGACTTTAAGATGCTTCTGCGGGAAGGGGCTGATAAGATATCCATCAATTCGTCAGCGATTAATAATCCTCAATTGATCAGTGACGCGGCATATAAGTTCGGAAGTCAATGCGTTGTGGTTGCCATTGACGCTAAGCGTCGGGAAGACGGCTCGGGATGGAATATCTATAAGAACGGCGGCCGGATCGATGTGGGAATCGATGCTGTGGAATGGGCGTCACGTGTGGAGAAACTGGGAGCAGGTGAGATTTTGTTGACCAGTATGGATTGTGACGGCACGAAGGCAGGGTATGATCTCGAACTGACCAGAGCAATTGCTGAAACGGTCCATATCCCCGTAATCGCATCAGGAGGAGCCGGGACACTGGAGCATTTTTACGATGCATTGACGGAAGGAAAGGCAGATGCAGCGTTGGCAGCATCGCTGTTTCATTATAAAGAATTGGAAATCAGAGAAGTAAAGAAATATCTGGCAGACAAACGTGTTTCTGTCCGACTGTAGGAGGTTGTGGATATGCCGCCATTGAGTGGAAGCTGGGCACAGGCCCTGAAAGGAGAATTTCATAAAGAGTATTACAGACAATTGTTTGAGACCGTGGGAAAGGAATATCAGACACGAAAGGTCTTTCCGCCGGCAGATGACATTTTCAATGCTTTTCATCTGACCCCTCTGGATCAGGTCAAGGTTGTGATTTTGGGGCAGGATCCTTATCACGGGGACGGACAGGCTCATGGACTTTGTTTTTCTGTAAAGCCGGAGGTGGAGATACCTCCTTCTCTTGTAAATATCTATAAAGAGCTGGAGGATGATCTTGGATGTTATGTACCGAATAATGGGTATCTGGAAAAGTGGGCAAAGCAAGGGGTTCTGATGCTGAATACGGTATTGACTGTGCGTGCGCACCAGGCGAATTCCCACCGGGGAATCGGATGGGAGCAGTTCACAGACGCTGCGATTCAGGTTTTGGCCGGACAAGATCGGCCGATGGCTTTCATTCTGTGGGGGAAACCTGCGCAGATGAAGAAAGCCATGCTTCACAATCCGAAACATCTGATTCTGGAAGCACCGCATCCCAGTCCGCTCTCGGCATACCGCGGCTTTTTCGGAAGCCGTCCATTTTCAAAGGTGAATCAGTATCTGGAGCAGAACGGTCTGGAACCGATTGACTGGCAGATTGAGAATATATAGAAATACAGAGGATGAATCATGAGTAAGAAAAATTCGTTGATGAAAAATGCATCGGTGCTTATGGTAGCAACGATGATCTCCAGAGTCATAGGTCTGTTGTACCGCCGGCCGTTGGGACAGGTTTTAGGCAGGGAAGGACTTGGTTACTATGGTTATGCCAGCAATCTGTATGTGATTCTTTTGTTAGTCTCATCCTATAGTATTCCGATGGCGGTCTCAAAAGTGGTTTCCGAGCGTCTTGCGTTAAAGCAATACCGAAATGCCCATAAGGTGTTTCAGGGCGCTTTGCTGTATGCGTCTATTGTGGGAGGAATTGCGGCGCTTGTGGCCTTCTTCGGAGGGAGCCTGTTACTTCCCAGGAACCAGCAAAATGCAGTGCTTGCTTTGCGGGTATTGGCGCCCACCATTTTTTTGTCAGCAATTCTCGGGGTGTTCAGAGGATATTTTCAGGCGCATAATACAATGATGCCTACCTCTATTTCACAGATTGCAGAACAGATCATGAATGCGGTGGTCAGTGTTCTGGCAGGTTTTTTGTTGATTCAGGCTTTTGCTACAGATGAGACAACCCATGCAATCTATGGCGCTGCAGGCGGTACGATGGGTACCGGGGTAGGAGTAGCGGCAGGATTAATTTTTATGCTGTTTGTATACGGACTGAATCAGAAGACCATAAAAAGACAGGTGGCCAGAGATATTTACCATGAGGAGGAAAGCCTTAGTGATGTGTTACGGATCATCTTCCTTCTGGTGACCCCCGTTATCTTTACCACATTTATTTACAATGCAAGTGCATATCTGGACAGCTATATTTTTTCCAGTATTCAGGGATGGCATGGGATTGCAGGTAAAACAATCACCGAGCAGTATGGGGAATTCAGCAATTATTATGTGACGCTGATCAATGTACCTCTGGCACTTGCTTCTGCCAGTGCTTCTGCCATGATGCCGATTGTATCCGGAAGCTATGCAACCGGTGAGATGGATGTGGCGAATGATAAGATCAATGAAACGATCAGACTGACCATGTTTATTTGTGTTCCGGCAGCAGTGGGACTGGCTGTTCTGGCACACCCGATTATGGGTGTTCTGTTTCCGGAATCCACAAAGCTGGGTGAGAACTTGCTGATGTTTGGTGCGGTATCTGTAATTTTCTCAGCATTATCCACGATTACAAACAGTGTCCTTCAGTCGATTGGACAACAGAAAGTTGCACTTCGGAATGCAGCGTTATCACTGGCCTTAAATCTGGCTTCTCTGGCAGTGATGCTTCTGATCGCTCCGGTATTGGGAATTTATGCGATGCTGGCCGCCAATATTCTTTTCTCTGTGTGCATGTGTGTGCTGAATGGATTGGCGCTGAGTGAATATCTGGGATATCGTAATGAATTTAAGGACTCTTATGGCAAACCATTACTTGCAGCAGCGGGTATGGGTGTTGTGGCGTGGCTTGGCTATTATAGTCTGTTTGCTTTGACAAAGCGGCCATTTATCTGTCTTGTGATTGCAATTCTGGCTGCAGTTGTGGTTTACATGATTCTTTTTGTTGTGGTGACGAAGACCACAGAAGAGGAAATGAAGAAGTTTCCTATGGGAACAAAGATGATTCGTTTTCTGCGGCTGATCCGGGTGTATCACTGATAAAAAATCATAAGGAATTGTTCAGAAATAACTTTTAAATCGTGCGTAGAATTTTTCTTCGAGAGTGCTGCTCGAAAATCAGGCGCATAGTGGGCTATGCAACTGATTTTTGAGTGGTGCTATCGGAGAAAAAGGCAAGCAATATTAAAAGTTATTTCTGAACAATTCCTAACGTACGGCAGAGATAAAAAGTTTAAGGAGCAAAGTTTTATGAATCCAATAACAGAAAAGCAATATTATCAGGAGACAGATAAAGAAAAAAGAAAAAAGATCTTAGAAGCAGCGATCGAAGCAGAAGGAATGAATCCGGAAGACGAGCTGCGGCTGGAACTCTGGGAGAGAAGATATGGACGGAGAGAGAAGGAACCTGAGGGGATTGACCGTTACATCCGGGGATGGATGGGAATGGTTTATCTGAATCAGTCTTCTATGACTTTTTTGGGGAAGCGAAGAGCTGTCAGAGAAATCCGTAAGGTGAAAGAAGACTGGGATGTGGAATTGCTGAAAGGCAGGGGGGAACTTGGCGAGAAACTGATGTATCAGGAACTGTATAATCTAATTCGGTTTTATATGGAACTTTGTGCGACTGACAGGAACTATACTACCACCTTGTTTGGAATGATGCGTATGGATGAAGAAAAGGTAGTGCAGAAAATCGCAAAAGAAATTTATACAGTGGCTTATGAAATTCCCAAGTCTCTGGATATGGAAGAAGAATTTCAGATACTCAGAAGAGCAGCCAGAGATGCTTTTGCCGATCAGTATCCAAGACAGGAAAGATTGCTGGGAGATATGTAAGAATAGGAAAAGGAGATATCTATGGAAAAAATAGCAAGTTTTACGATTGATCACAATAAATTACAGCCTGGAATTTATGTATCAAGAAAAGACCATATTGGTGCGGAGACGATTACAACGTTTGATCTGCGTATGACTTCCCCCAATGAAGAACCGGTTATGAATACGGCAGAATTGCATACAATTGAACATTTGGCCGCTACCTTCCTGAGAAATGATGAGGAGTGGCAGGATAAGGTGATTTATTTTGGACCGATGGGCTGCCGTACCGGATGCTATCTGCTGCTGGCAGGTGATTATGATTCTAAGGATATTGTTACACTCATTGTAAAAACCTTCGAGTTTATCCGGGATTTTGAGGGAGAGATTCCGGGAGCAAAGGCAAAGGACTGCGGAAATTATCTGGATCAGAATCTGGGTATGGCAAAATATCTGGCAAAGCGGTATCTGAACGAGGTTCTCTATGAGATAGAGCCCGAGCGTTTGGTGTATCCGGAATAGTTCTGAGGTTAACAAGGAAGGCTTGCATCCATACGGTGTGGATAATTTTCAGAAAAAAGGAAGAGAAGACCTGTTTTTGTAGATGAAATAATTTTTCAGAAAATCCCATAACTAAACTATATGATAGTTAGATGCGCCTTTCGGTGCTGTGATCAGGGGAATTGGAATTGACTTCTTTGATGAGAAAGATTATACTTAGTAGTATACTATTAATAGACAGACAATATGAAACTGGAAAGGGTGATTGTATGACAATTGAAGAGCTGTTAAAGGTATTGGAGATGCAGGAGGAAATTCTGCAGTTTTCTCATTTTACGAATAGTGACGCCTGGGAGTTGGGTAATCTTATTGTGATGGAGGCGAACCGGAGAAATCAGCCGATTGCGGTCAGTATCCGGTTGAATAATGGATTTACGGTGTTCCAGTATGGTTTTGACGGCATCAATCTTTATCATGAGGAAATGCTGCGCAGAAAGTATAATACGGTTAAATTTACGGAGCAGAGCAGTATGCATTTATATATGCAGCTGCGTCTGGGAGAGGCAACGCAGGATGAATTATTGGTACCTGAGGCAGATTATGCGGCTTTGGGCGGCGGATTTCCGATTCGGATTGAGGAAGTGGGGGTAATTGGAGCAATTACGGTTTCGGGAAGAGATCATGTGATGGATCATGACTTGATTGTAAAATGTGTGAGTAAATATCTTCATGTAGATGAGGTGCCGAGGATTCGGGCAATTTAGTGTTTATGGTAATCGGAGGCTAGTGTACTGACCTGTTTACATTTCATCAAATGACTTGCCTGAATTTCCGTTTGCGGCGTTGTCGTCAATCGACGTAGCCACCGCTACGCCTCATTCCTCCGCCTTGCAAGACGAAAATTCATTCTTCGTCATTTGGCTGAAAGTAAACAGGCCAGTACACTAGGTTATCGTGTATTAAGAAGAAAAGAACGTGGAAGGACTGTTTGATTAAGGTCTTCCACGTTCTTTTCTATCATGATACCGGGGCGGACATCTATACGCAGACTTGATGTTGTGATAGATTTACCAGGGCTCCTGTTTTGAAAAATAAAGTTTTTTTCCGGTGACAGGATGCAGGAATTCCAGAGAGTAGGAGTGAAGTGCCTGATGCTCCAGTCCGAAAGGATTTTCCGGGCGGTATAGTGTGTCGCCCAGAAGCGGATGTCCGATACTGTGCATATGGACCCGGATCTGATGGGTTCGGCCTGTCTCCAGATGAAGTTCCACACGGGAATACAAAAGCCCGTTTTTTGAACTTTCGTGGGATAATGTGTGGTAATGGGTGATTGCGGTCTCTCCATGTGTGAAATCCACACAGCGTTCAATGGTAGAACCTTCCTTTCGGGCAATGGGTGCGTCGATCGTTCCTTCCGATGGGGTATGCCCCTCTGCCAGTGCATGATAGGTCCGGTGAATTCTGCGTTCCATCATTTGAGCGGAGAGTGCGGCACCGCTGATTCCATGTTTTGCAAGAATCAAAAGACCTGTGGTATCCCGGTCCAACCGATTGATGCAGCGGTAAACATATGGAATATTCTGCTGTGCAAAATAATAAGCAACACCGTTTGCCAACGTATTGTCATAATTTCCCTGAGAGGGATGAATCGGGGTATCTGCCGGTTTATCAATGACCATTAAATCTTCATCCTCATAAACAATTTCGAATGCCACCGGAGCCGGAATGATTCCAGGAGACGATTCTGATTCTTCCAGATGCACGGATAAAATGTCATGCTCTTTCATACGCTGATTCGTATAAGCCCAGAGCCCATTTAGGCAGATGCCATTCTCTGTGCGCTTCAAGCCAACAATCACATGATGGGAATACCCAAGTCTGCGCAAAAATTCTTCAATTGTCTTTCCGGCAGATTCTGTTCCTATGTTATAATTAAATTCTCTGATCATAATAAAATATTATACAGAGAAACAAGCGTCATGTCAAAACCCATCAATGATGTTTTTGAAAAAATTCTCCCGCGGAATTGTAGAATAAATCAAAGTGTGGTAGAATGAATACAAACAAACGTTGCAGAAAGGATGGACCTGATATGGCGGAAAAGTATGTTGCATATGTGGGAACGTATACCCACGGCAGTAGTATAGGAATTCATTTGTATGACGTGGATGTGGAAGAAGGAACCCTGACGGAACGAAAAGTAGTTCCTGTGAATAATTCTTCTTATATCTGTCGTTCTCTGAACGGAAAATATCTGTATTCAATCGCAGATGAGGGAGTTGCAGTATTTGCAATTGACGAAGAGAGCGGAGATTTGAAGCCGATTAATAAAGTAGACATTGACGGTATGAGAGGCTGTCATCTTTCAGTAGATCAGACAGGACGCTATCTTTTTGTGGCAGGTTATCATGATGGTAAGGTAACGGTAGTTCATACGCACAAAGACGGTCGTCTCGGCAGTATTATGGATGGTATTTTCCACAAGGGTCTCGGCAGTGTTGCGGAGCGCAATTTCCGCCCGCATGTAAACTGTGTTGTTCCGACTCCTGATAATAAATATCTTTGTGCCGTTGATAATGGAATCGACCAGGTAAAAATCTATAAAGTAAACAGTCAGAGGAATAAGCTGCAGCTTGTGGACATTCTGAGATGTGAGCGTGAATCCGGTCCAAGAACTTTGCGGTTTTCCAGGAATGGAAAATATGCGTATCTGCTGTTTGAACTGACAAATGAAGTGGAAGTATATACCTATAAAGATGGTAAGAATTCTCCGGAGTTTGAAAAGATTCAGAGTTTGAGTACGACTTCGGATAACGTTGACCGTGCGCATGATGCGGCTTCCGGTATGTGTTTCTCGAATGACGGAAAACATCTGTTTACTTCCACCGCCGGAGATAATACAGTAGCCATGTTTTCCATTGATGAGGAGACCGGTCTTCTGACAAAAGAATTTGCACTGCCCATCAGCGGAGACTATCCGAAGGATATCGCCATGTTCCCGGATAATAAGCATATTGCGGTAGTAAATCATGAGTCTAACAGTATTACCACATTTACGGTTGATTATGAGAAAAAAGTTCTGGTTCAGAAAGGAAAACCGATGAAGGTGGAAACGCCGAACTGTATATTGATTACCCCGATGGGAGTATAAACTTCTCTGGAAGCCTGTACACTCCAAGCTTTGATACATGGAAAGACTTGTTATAGTCGAAGATGTAGAAGAGCAGGGAGGTACGGGCTTTTTTGATATGTTAATCACACGGTTTCTGATCCCAGATCAGTTTCAGGTTTGAGAGACGGGAACTCATGCCTACCATAAGTGCGTCGATAATCGTGAGTGCAGCCATAGATTCCACAACGACCACAGCTCTGGGAACAATAATAGGATCATGGCGGCCCTTGATATTGATCTGAATTTCTTCATGATTCCGGTTTACTGTCTGCTGTGCAGACCAGATAGAAGGGGTAGGCTTAAAGGAAGCGCGCAGAACGAGATCACTGCCATCGCTGATTCCGCCGAGGACTCCTCCGGCATGGTTGGTCTTCTTCGTGATGGATCCATTTTCATCAATAGAGAAGGCATCATTATTTGTAAGACCGGTAGCTGTCGCCACAGAGATTCCGTCACCCACTTCCACACCTTTCACGGCCCCGATGGACATCAGCGCTTTCGCAAGATTGGCATCCAGTTTCTCAAAGACCGGGTCGCCTACACCTGCCGGTATCCCATGGACCACGCACTCTACACATCCGCCGGAAGAATTGTGCTGGCTTAAACATTTCTCGAGGTAAGCCTCAGCTTTGGAAGCAGCATCAGCATCCGGCATATAGAGAGCGTTTTGGAAAATCTCTTCTTCATCGAAAGATTCGATGGTAACCGGTCCGATGGAGCGTGTATAGGTGGTAAATGTAATGCCAAGTTCTGCGAGCAATTTGGAAGCAATTGCTCCTGCAGCAACACGGCCGATTGTCTCGCGTCCGGAGGAACGGCCGCCTCCGCGGTAATCACGGAAGCCATACTTTTCGTCAAATGTATAATCTGCATGTCCCGGACGATAGTAGCTTGCAATTTCACTGTAATCTCCGGAACGCTGGTTTGTATTTCTTACAATCATGGATATCGGAGTTCCTGTAGTTTTTCCTTCGAAGACCCCGGACATAATTTCTACGGTATCAGATTCCTTTCGCGGTGTGGAATAGCGGCTTTGCCCTGGTTTTCTACGATTCAGAAACTTCTGGATGTCGGATCTTTCCAGTGGAAGACCGGCCGGGCACCCGTCAACAACAACACCGATTCCATCGCCATGAGATTCCCCCCAGGTGGAAATCCGAAAGATTGTACCATATATTGATCCTGCCATAATAAACCTCCAATTTATAAATTCGCATACTCACAGTATACAGGCTTGCTCTCCGTCAGGCAAGAAAAGAATTTATTTTGTTTGTAAAAAGCAGGTTAAAGCGTTTGACAAACATATGTCCAACGCTTATAATTACAACAGAATATTATGATACCAGCGTTTCATGCCTGCATGAAAAAGCAGGACTTTGGGACCCGTAAAACATGAGAAAGTAGCCCGAATAGGGCGGATTTTGAATGTTTTTAGGATTGCAGGAGCATGAAATGCGGGGTAATCCGTGTATCATATTATAGAAAGGATGTGTTGTTATGGAAAGCGGGCCTAGTCCGGAATCGCGAAGTTTGAACCAGGCAGAATATGGAGTATAAGGCGAAGGGACATGAAGGCGTGCACTTTTTTCTTGTCCTTTTGCGGACAATGAAAGGAGACATACGACATGATCAGAATTTTTAAAACAATGGAGCACGGCATTACCCAACTGGATATGCCGGAAGAAGGATGCTGGATTGCATTGACGGATCCTACAGCTACCGAACTTTTTGAGGTGGCACAGCGTTACGAAATAGAGGTGGATGATTTAAGAGCGCCTCTGGATGAGGAGGAACGTTCCCGTATTCAGATTGAAGATGATTATACATTGATTTTGGTGGATATTCCCGTAATTGAGGAACGAAATGATAAAGACTGGTATGGAACGATTCCTATGGGTATCGTAGTCGGAAAAAAAGTTATTATAACGGTCTGCCTGGAGGATACACCGATTTTAAGTACTTTTATGGATGGACGTGTACGGAATTTCTACACTTATATGAAGACAAGGTTTATTCTGCAGATTCTGTACAAAAATGCCAGTATGTATCTGCATTATCTTCGTATCATAGATAAAAAGAGTGAACAGGTGGAGACTCGTCTGCATAAGTCTCAGAGAAATCAGGAACTCATTGAATTGCTGGAGTTGGAAAAGTCATTGGTGTATTTTACCACCTCTCTTCGTTCCAACGAGGTGGTTCTGGAAAAACTGATGAAAGTGGAGAATATTAAACATTATCCGGAAGATGAAGATCTTTTGGAAGATGTTATTATTGAGAATAAGCAGGCAATCGAGATGGCTAATATATACAGCGGAATTTTAAGCGGAACAATGGATGCCTTCGCATCGGTTATCTCTAACAATTTGAACATTGTAATGAAGGTACTTGCAATTGTCACAATTGTGATGTCAATTCCAACGATTATTTATTCTGCGTATGGCATGAATGTGAACTCTGCGGGAATGCCTTTCGCCAATAGTCCTTATGGATTTGTAATTGTGATTGTATTTTCGGCAATCGTCAGTTTGATTGTTGCATGGATTTTCTCAAAAAAGAATATGTTTAAGTAATGACTCAGACAGGGTGGTATACTGGTACCGCGTTCGGAAAGACTGAAAGGTGTTGCCAAATGGTGTATCGGTTTGTGGTTAAATAAATTGAGGATGGATTATAATATGAAGTTTCTTAACAAAATGGAACGAAAGCTTGGAAGATATGCAATTCCGAATTTGACCAAATATATTATTATCACATATATCATAGGGTATGCGTTGAATTTGATGCAGCGTGTATTTTCTTTTCCGATTCTGTATTTTCTGGAACTGGATCCTGCACTGATTCTGCATGGACAGATCTGGAGGCTGGTGAGCTGGGTTTTGATTCCACCGGGACAATTGAATATCTTCACTTTGATTATGCTGTTATGCTACTATCAGCTAGGTACAGCACTTGAGCGTACCTGGGGTGCATTTCGCTACAATGTCTATATCTTTTTCGGACTGTTTATGACGATTGTCGGATCCTTTATTCTTTATGCAGTGATGGGAAATGTATATTCTTTACTGAGATATGGAGCCGCATTCAGCAGTTACTATGTAAGTTTGTCTATTTTTCTTGGATTTGCATTGACCTATCCGGATATGCAGATGATGTTGTATTTTCTGATACCGATTAAGATAAAATATCTGGCGGTTCTGGATGTGGTATATCTGGTGATTGCCATGTATCAGGGCAATTGGGCAACCAGAGTGGTAATCTTAAGTTCCCTTGCCAATGTGATTGTATTCTTCCTGATGACCAGGAATTATCAGCGTGTTAATCCTCAGGAGATTCATCGTAAACGCGAATTTCAAAAGGCCATGTCCAGGGGACAGGCTTCCAACATCAGCACCCATAAGTGTGCAATCTGCGGAAGAACGGAAAAAGATGATCCAACGCTGGAATTTCGTTTCTGTTCGAGATGTAATGGAAACTATGAGTATTGTCAGGAGCATCTGTTTACCCATGAACATGTCCGATAATTGAGAGGCGTACAGGGGTTAGAACTGTCAGTTTAATAAGAAAGTGAGGCACATATATGAAAAGAACAAAGATTGTCTGTACCATGGGGCCCAATGTGGATGACCGCCAGGTTCTGCGGAAGTTAATTGAGACAGGGATGGATGTTGCCCGATTTAACTTCTCCCATGGGGACCATGTGGAGCACAAGGCCCGGATGGATATGCTGAAAGAACTGCGTAAGGAACTGAAAGTTCCGGTGGCCATTTTGTTGGATACCAAAGGTCCGGAGATTCGTACCGGTATTTTGGAAAATGGAGAGAAAGTAGAACTGAAAGAGGGACAAAAGTTTGTTCTTACGACCGAAGAGATTGTGGGAAATGCAGAGAAAGTATCCATTACCTATCCGGAACTGCCTCATGATGTAAAAGTAGGGGACAAGATTCTGATCGATGACGGTCTGATTGAACTTCATATCGAGGATCTGAATGAAACAGAAATTATCTGTACCGTGGTAAACGGCGGAGAACTGGGACAGCGTAAAGGGGTCAATGTTCCCAATGTTTCAGTGAATTTGCCTGCCATTACGGATAAAGACAAGCAGGACATCTTATTTGGAATTGAACAGGATGTGGATTTTATTGCAGCGTCTTTTGTGCGGAAAGCAGAAGACGTGGTGGAAATTAAAGAGTTCCTGAACGCTCACGGAGGCGCTCATATTGATGTGATTGCAAAGATTGAGAATGCGGAAGGCGTACAGAATATCGACCGTATTATTGACGTGACGGATGGAGTTATGGTGGCCCGCGGAGATCTGGGGGTAGAGATTCCTCCTTATGAGGTTCCTCATATCCAGAAAATAATTATTGAAAAATGCAATCACCGCTATCTGCCGGTTATCACTGCGACACAGATGTTGGATTCCATGATAAGAAATCCGAGGCCGACCCGGGCAGAGGTAACAGATGTTGCAAATGCAATTTATGACGGAACGGATGCGATCATGCTTTCCGGGGAAACTGCCATGGGCAAACATCCGGTGGAAGCCGTTGAAATGATGGTTCAGATTGCACGTGAGACAGAGCAGTACCTGAAATTCCAGTCCTATCGGGATGTGGAGGGAGCAAAAGGAAATGCAAGTGTATCCAGTGCAGTAGGGTTTGCTGCTGTAGATATGGTGGAACATATCGGAGCTTCCTGTATTGTGACTCCGACGATGTCGGGACAGACTGCCCGTATGATTTCCAATCTGCGTCCGAGTGTTCCGATTTATGCGGTCACGCCTCATGAGTGGGCCAGAAGAAGGATGCAGTTATACTGGGGAGTCAAACCGGTGGTGGGATATGAAGAAGATTCGACGGAGAATATTATTTCTCATGCCATGTATATGGTGCTGAGAGAAGGCTTTGTAAAGAAAGGCGAGATGGTAATCTTTACTGCCGGAGATCCTGCAACCAACGAAGTGCGCGGAGAAGGCAATATGACCAATATGCTTCATATTATACAGGCAAAATGATGAAATACCAGAGGAGAGAAGACGATGAAAAAACCATTTGTGACAAAAGAAAAGTTAGAGGAGATTACAGCTTCTGTACCAACACCCTTCCATCTTTACGATGAAAAGGGAATCCGTGAGAATGCAAAGGCTGTGAAGGAGGCATTTGCCTGGAATCCGGGATTCCGGGAATATTTTGCCGTGAAGGCAACCCCCAATCCTACTTTGATTAAGATACTCGGTGAGTATGGCTGCGGCTGCGACTGCTCTTCCATGACAGAGCTGATGCTGTCAGAAGCTATGGGATTTACCGGAGATAAGATTATGTTTTCTTCCAATGTAACTCCGGCACAGGAATATGCCTATGCAGAGAAAATCGGCGGAATTATCAATCTGGATGATTTTACCCACATTGATTTTCTGGAAGAAACACTGGGTTATATCCCAAAGACCATAAGCTGCCGTTACAATCCGGGCGGACTGTTTAAGATCAGCAACGATATCATGGACAATCCCGGGGATTCCAAGTATGGTATGACTACGGAACAGTTGTTTGAGGCATTTAAGATTCTGAAGTCTAAGGGTGCGGAAGAGTTTGGTATCCATGCATTCCTTGCATCGAACACAGTGACCAATGAATATTATCCGATGCTGGCAAAAGTGCTGTTCGAACTGGCAGTAAAATTACAGAAAGAAACCGGATGCCATATTAAGTTTATTAATCTTTCCGGCGGTGTGGGAATTCCGTATACACCGGATGCAGAGCCAAACGATATCCGTGTGATCGGAGAAGGCGTTCATAAAGTGTATGATGAAGTCCTTGTTCCGGCAGGCATGGGTGACGTGGCGATTTACACAGAGATGGGACGTTTTATGATGGGGCCGTATGGCTGTCTGGTAACGAAAGCAATCCATCAGAAACATATCTATAAGGAGTATGTCGGCTGTGATGCCTGTGCAGTCAACCTGATGCGTCCGGCAATGTACGGGGCATACCACCATATCACTGTTATGGGAAAAGAAGATGCACCGTGTGACCATATGTATGATGTAACAGGGTCTCTCTGCGAGAACAATGATAAATTCGCAATTGACCGCATGCTTCCAAAGATTGATATGGGAGACTTGCTGGTCATTCATGATACAGGCGCTCATGGTTTCTCTATGGGATATAATTACAACGGAAAACTGAAATCTGCGGAAGTGCTTTTAAAAGAAGACGGTAGTTTTGAAGTGATCCGCCGGGCGGAGACACCAAAGGACTATTTTGCAACTTTGGACGGAACACCGGAATTTCAGAAGATGTTTTCGAACGAAAAGTAATTTGGAATGATTGCAGAGATTGGGCGGAGCATCTCATCGAAAAGTATGAGACCCTGCCCAAAACTCAGCAAAAAAAATTCATAAAATATCAAAAAGTACTTGATTAAAATCAAAAGATATGGTAATATAAATATCGGCTTGTTAAGGAAATAAGTTAGAAACGCCGGCGTGTCGGAATGGCAGACGAGGCAGACTCAAAATCTGTTGTGGGCAACCACGTATGGGTTCAAGTCCCATCGCCGGCAGTATGAAAGACCTGTAGAGTATAGATTCTGCAGGTTTTTTTGTTGTACATTAGAAAATCAAAGGTAATGGTGTGGAAAGCCAGAAACGCGATTGTGGGATCATAACCTTATCAGGGGCTGTCAGAAAAGTAAAAGTTGGTAGAGAGGTCAGAACCGTATGATAAATTTGGATGGAGGGGTGTGAATTTATGAATATAGCAGATAAGAATATAGACGGAGGAAAAGCATTCGATTGGGGAAAAACTTCAGAAGACTATGCAAAGTTCCGTGATATTTATCCGCAGGAATTTTATGATAAAATTGTAAATCGTCAACTATGTATAAATGGTCAAAATGTTCTTGACGTAGGAACGGGAACTGGAGTGCTGCCGAGAAATATGTATCGTTATGGTGCCAGGTGGACAGGTACAGATATTTCAGTGAATCAGATTGAACAGGCAAAAATTCTTTCAAGAGGTATGGATATTAATTATTTTCCATTATCTACAGAAAATATAGATTTTCCGGATAATTCTTTCGATGTTATCACTGCATGTCAGTGCTTTTGGTATTTTGATCATCAACAGATTCGTGATAAGTTTTTCCGCATGTTGAAACCAGGTGGACGTATTCTTGTATTATATATGGCCTGGCTGCCTTTTGAGGATGAAATTGCAGGGGAAAGCGAGAGACTTGTTCTGAAATACAGCCCTAAGTGGAGTGGTGCAGGAGAAACGATTCATCCAATAGATATCCCTGATTGCTACAAAGAAAAATTTGAACTCGTTTATCATGAGGAATATCCATTGGAGGTGCATTTTACTCGTGAGAGTTGGAATGGCAGAATGAAAGCCTGCCGGGGCATTGGTGCTTCTCTTACGAAGCTGGAGATCGCTGCATGGGAACGGGAGCATAAAAAATTACTTGCCGAAATTGCTCCTGCTGAGTTTCACATTTTACATTATGGTGCAATTGCCGAATTAAAAGTGATAAAGTAACAATTTTCAGGCTGACGATATGAAATTTGAGCGTTTCCCTTTGTTTATAGTTCCTAAGTTGTCGAAGTGGAGGATAAAATTGAGTACATATGTGATATCTGATATACATGGTAACTATGATGCCTATATGGAAATACTTAAGAAGATACATTTTTCCGATGAGGATATGTTGTATGTGTTGGGAGATATTCTTGACAGAGGTCCAAATCCGATCAAAGTTATCCTTGATTTGATGAAAAGGTATAATGTGGTTTGTCTGGCTGGAAATCATGAATACATGGCACTGGAGTGTTTACAGTTCCTTCTGAAAGAGATTACGGATAAGAACCTGGAAGAATTGGATTCCCATATCGTTGGGAAGCTTCTGAACTGGCAGCAGAATGGAGCCGTTGCGACTAATGTTATAAATAGTCCGTAAGTCACCCCTCATTTCGTTGTAAAAAATGTGTTGAAACCTCTATTTAACGTTGCATATTTTGGAATTATGTGCCATACTATATTTGTACTACAGAGTGGAGGTGTGCCCATGTATCGAGTTGCAATAGAAAAGCTTTATAAATGGAAAGAGAGCAAACGCCGCAAACCGTTGATTATCGAGGGTGCAAGACAGGTGGGAAAGACCTGGCTGATGAAAGAATTCGGCAGTAAGGCGTATAAAGACACCGTATATATTAATTTTGATTCCAATTCCAGAATGGCAGAGTTGTTCGCTTCCGATCTGAATATCGACCGCCTGATTATGGGAATTGAGCTGTATCACGGCAGAAAAATCGATCCGGACAACACGCTGTTGATTTTCGATGAAGTGCAGGAGGTACCGAGAGCATTGTCATCCCTTAAGTATTTCTATGAAAATGCGCCTCAGTATCATATTGTCTGCGCAGGGTCATTACTTGGTATTGCTTTGCACGGGGGTACATCGTTCCCCGTGGGCAAGGTGGATTTTCTGAGTCTTTATCCGCTGTCCTTCAAGGAGTTTTTAACGGCGACTGCCGGCGAGCGTTTTGCCGGGCTTCTTGATAAACAGGATTACCAAATGATTACTTCTTTTAAGCAGACTTATATCGATGCGCTCAAGCAGTATTATTTTGTGGGCGGTATGCCGGAAGCGGTGCAGAGCTTTGCTGAAGAAAAAGATTTTAACGAGGTTCGGGAAATCCAAAAACGCATATTGGCGGCTTATGAACAGGATTTTTCCAAGCATGCTCCTATTGAAATTGTGCCGAAAATCCGTATGATATGGAACAGTATTCCCTCTCAGCTTGCTAAAGAGAACAAAAAATTTATCTACGGTCTTGTACGCGAGGGCGCACGGGCAAAAGAATATGAAGCAGCGATTATGTGGCTTTGCGACTGTGGGCTTGTCCACAAGGTCAGCCGTGTGAATGCCGCTGGAATGCCGCTGAAAGCTTATGAGGATTTGAAGGCCTTTAAGTTATTTATCGTTGATGTAGGACTTCTCGGCTGTATGACTGGCTTGCGCCAGCGTATATTGCTTGACGGCAACGATTTATTTACCGAATTTAAGGGCGCACTAACCGGGCAGTATGTATGCCAACAGCTTAAAACCATTGACGATCTGGGCGTTTACTACTATACAAACGACCGTGGATCCTGCGAGGTGGATTTTATTATTGATACCGGTGAGCAGATCGTGCCCGTGGAGGTCAAGGCGGAGGTCAATTTGAAAGCAAAGAGCCTGAAAACCTACCGTGAGAAATTCAATCCCGAAATTTCTGTCCGCACCTCGATGGCGGATTATAAAAAAGAAGATTTGCTTGTCAATCTTCCGCTGTATGCAGTGGAAGAGATTTGCAGATGCACTTCGGAAGCAATCGAAGTGAGCAGATGAAAATTTTGCGTGAACATTCCGGTCTCTGCGCTGTTTCAGGAATTTTCTATGTCTTTGCGATTCCAGATACTGAAAGATATTTCATATGCCACTTCTGAAGGGTATAAGTGCTTGTGTGGGAAAGACATACATCAGTAATAGCTATGGAGAAAAATCCCCGAGCGAGATATCTTTATAAGAATCATATATAGGTAAATGACATACTTAAGAGAGAACATCTGTCCGTAATGGCAGGTGTTTTTTTGACTTAAATACAGCAAGTCTGTTTTAGCATTCTAATTAATGATCCATTTCTATAGCTGTTGTCAGCCACGGATTGTCAGATTTTCCTAATACCCCAAATAGAGCAGGAAAATAGCGTATATTGTTATTTGAATCCAACAATATACGCTATAATAAAAACAGAAAAGTACAACCAAACCGTTGATTAGTTTCGTAGAACTAATTATTTTGCGAAAGGGTGATGAGGTTTTTGTGTACAGTATTACCATGTAATTATATCTCAAATTGTGTAACGAGTCAATAAATTTGATCGAGAAACGGAGAATATTCCATCACTTTGTCGTTTTTTGGAATAGCTCTCCATCTATGCGTATCATAAGAATTGAATTATGAAAGTTACTATGCAGTCATTTATGGTCAAATTTATCGTCAGAGCAAAAGCGAAAGGAGCAAGAGGGCAATGGCAAGGAGAGGGGAAAATATTTTCAAAAGAAAAGATGGCCGTTGGGAGGCCAGGTATGTAAGCGGTAAAAATGAATTTGGAAAAACAAGGTATGCTTCCGTCTATGGAAAAAGTTATCGGGAGGTAAAGGAAAAACGAGAAAAAGCAAGCAGCAGGCAAAAACAGTCGGAGACGCTTAAATCTTCAAAGTATACATTTGGAGAAATACTGGATTTATGGCTTTCCTGGAAGCGGGTGAAGTTGAAGGAACAAACATATAGGAAATATCTGTACTGCATAGAAAAACATATCATACCGGAACTCGGCAAGATAGAGATTTTTGATTTTGATGCAAATATGGTAAATAATTTCCTTCTGAAAAAACTTTCCTGTGGTCGTCTTGATGGGGAAGGCGGTCTCTCTAAGAATTATGTTCGTACAATGTCAATTATCATTCACTCAGCGATGAAGTATGGTGTCAGTGAGGAATTGTGTCCGCCGATGAAAGGACAGATTTATAAACCAAAAAGCGAAAAAAGGGACATCATTGTTTTGAGAAAGGAAGAACAGGAACTGTTGGAAAGACAGATCACAGGAAATCTTACCGGAGAGAATCTCGCTGTGTATCTCAGTCTGCATACCGGTCTTCGGATTGGAGAAGTTTGCGCTCTGCAGTGGAAAAATATTGATTTTAAGGGAAATGTCATGCATGTCAGTGAATCAATCGTTCGGATCAACAAAGACAGCACCATGTCCCTTCGCGTTGGTTCCACAAAAAGTGAAACTTCCAATCGTTTGATTCCGATTACGGATTCCGTTGCTGCAGCTTTAAAAGAAGAAAAACAAAGATCATCCTCTCCATTTATTGTTTCAATGAATGGAAGCACTACGTTTATGAATCCACGGACACTCGAGAATCGATATAAGGCGTTGCTGAAAAGGAGCGGCCTGGCACTCATTCCTTACCATTCTTTGCGACATACATTTGCCACAAGATGTATGGAATGCGGTGTGGATGTTAAGTCCCTGAGTGAAATCCTCGGCCATGCAGGAGTAAATATTACACTGGATATTTACGTGCATCCATCTATGGAGTTGAAACGCAGTTGTATGGAAAAACTGGAAGCTATTTCTGGTCACTAATTTGGTCAAAAATTGCGAAATGCATGGTATAACGTAGCATTTTGCCGGCGCTTTCGCAAAATAATTAGTTCTACGAAAGTTGCCGCAGAAGGAAAGAATTTTAAGAAAAGTAAATTCTTCATGCAGCTTTTGAAACATATAACGCTGCTTTCAAAGTAGGATAGAAGGATGATGAGTATCATAGATAATTTATGTAAAGTTATAAATTTTATGTATCATAAGTTGGGGATTTGTAAATATGACCGGAAACAATTGATAAAGCATAAGAGGGTTAGCAGTTATTGTACAACTGCCTGATGGAGGAACTGTATGAAACGAAAACTGGCAATTTTGGAAAATGATATAAAATATCTGAGCAAACTGGTAGAAGAGTTTCATGAAAAATACCCGGATCAGTTTGAAGTCTACGCATTTACAGATCACGAAATTGCATTTACTGCATTGAAGCGTGTCAAAATTGATATTTTCATAGCGGATGAAGCTTTTTATGTGAACGAAGAAAAAATACCGGAACATTGCAGCTTCGCATATTTTGTCGGGATGCCTGATAAGAAGAGCTTCCGGGGAAGGAAAGCGATTTATAAGTTCCAGAGTATTGATTTCATTTACATACAGATTCTAAAAACATATTTTGAACATCTTGTCAATGTTCCGGATGCGAAATCAGAGAATAAAAGATGCAAAGTGATAAGCTTTACATCAATCAGCGGCGGAACGGGGAGTTCAACGGTGGCCGCGGCATGTGCACGGAATTACGCAGGTAAAGGAAGAAAAGTGTTGTATCTGAACCTGGAATCTTTTGGATCGGCCGATGTGTTCTTTGATGCGGATGGAAAAGCCGATATGAGCGATGTTGTGCATGCCTTGCGATATGAGAAAAATAACTTTCCCAGAAGGTTGAGGGAATGTGTAAAACAGGACAAAAGCGGTGTGTTTTTCTTTTCGGAGTCCAGGACGGCATTTGACATTGCAGAATTAGGAAGTGATGAGCGAGTACTCTTACTGGCAGAATTAAGATTATCCGAAGATTATGAATACATAATTGTTGATTTGGACTTCGAATTGGGGCCAGGATTTCTGGAGATCTGTAAACAAACAGACGATGTGATTGTGGTTGGCGATGGAACTGAAGTTTCAAACAGGAAGATACTTAAGGCGGAGCGTGCAGTGTTTGAGTCGGGAGAACTGCAGATGGATGTAAAGGAGAGAATGTTTCTTCTTTATAATAAGTTTGACAGTACATCGGGAAGGACAATTCAGAAAAGTAATATGCGTACTATTGGAGTTATTCCCAGGTTTGCGTGTGTGACGATGGAGCAAATGCTTAGTAGGCTTTCGATAATGGGGGTGTTTGAAAAGGTGATTTAGAAGAATCATTATCATTCCTACCAATAGAAAAGCGGTATTAAGTGACTGGATATTTTATTAAAGGAGGCAGGAAAGTGAAAAAAAGAAATGACAAGTTGTTATTGGCGGTGTTATGTGTAATTGCGTTTGCCTTGATTGGCTGCGGGAGTTTGAAGAAATCGAAATGTACGGAAGTAATTGAAAACTTTGAAGCAAGCTGTAATCAATTGGATATATCGGGGATTTTAAATTGCATTGATCCTAAGATAAGTGATCCGTTAAAGGGCATAGCAACGATTGGTGATATGTTTTCAAGTCAGGATAGCAGTACATATTTTCTGGACATTATTGATAGGATTGGAAGCGGATTGACAAATTCAATCGCAGGTAGTGATACTTCTGCCAGTGAATTATTTTCTGGAATTCAGATAGAACCTGATAAGTATAAACTGAAATCAAGAGAAGGAACGATTATCTGCATAACTACGTTTCAGGTGAATGGAATGGAAATCAAAAAGAATATTGCGTTCCAGATGGTAAAGAAAAATGATTCCTGGTATATAGCAGGGTTGGAATTGATATCAGATAAATAAAAAGAGTGGAGGAGTATAGTGAGATGGAGTCAAGTAAGAAAAAATGCGGTATAAGGTTGGCAGGCTTTCTGGCAGTACTTTTTTTCCTGATGTTACCGCAGTTGCAGTGTGCAGTGAGTGCTGCTGAAAATAATCCGACGGTAGATTATGTCTTGGTGCTTGACTGTTCCGGTTCTATGGAATCAAGTGACAGAGAAGGGCTGAGTGTAAGTGCGGCAAAAAGTTTTATTGATACGATTCCGGCGGAACAGGCCAGAGTAGGTGTTATAGCTTTTGGTCCGGACTGGGGAGCAGAAACATATGTGTATTCGAAAGATGCAAGTAAACCTACACGTACAAAGGTAGCATTTCCGCTGACGAATGTATCAGCAGAAGAGGCGAAGAAGGGTGCAAAGTCGGCAATTAGCAATGTGGAAAGTCAAAGAGTGGCAAATAAAGGTTATACCACAGTGGGATATGCACTCCAGGCAGCAGCAGATATGCTGTTGCAGGGAAAAGCAGAGAAAAATAAAGCCTGTGTTATTCTTATGAGTGATGGCCGTCTGATTGATGTAGAGGGTGATACGGATATGTATATCAGTACATATAATAACCAGAATATTCATGAGGCAGAAAGTGTAAAAAAAGCAATCAATGATCTTAAAGCAAACGGGTGGCCGGTATATGGTCTGGAACTTGCGTTTGATATACAGGAAAATAGTGACACTGCTATCAACAAAAGTACCGGCTATTATCAGATGACCAGAATTCCGCAGGAGACTGGAGGAACAAAGTTTACGGCAACTTCTAATGTGGAAGTCGGGCAGGCTTTCGATCATATTTTTGAGACAAATAATAATACAAAAGGTCAGACATCGACAGAAATCATTCAAAATGGTTCTGCAATGAAGGAAATCCAGGTGGAGCATCTGACTGCTGAAATGAATATTACAATCAGAGGAAAGATTGACCAGGTGAGTTCCATTGAATTGATAGATCCTGATGGAAATGTAAAACAATATAATAAATCGGTGAAAGAGGACTCTTGTATTGTCAGTTATGATGACAATAAAAAATATGTATCTGTAAAATTGTTGGTGCCGAAATCGGGAAAATGGAAGATAACGGTACACGGAAATGACGGTGTTGAAATTGCGTTTTCTGCAATTCCAATGAGAGAAATGAATTTAGTACTGGCTTCATCATTGAATGCAGCACCGAAAAATACAGAAGTTAATTTTACGGTGAAATTTGAGTACAAGGGAGAAACGGTATCTGCTGAAAAGATATATAAAGATTATCCAGCAGAGCTGGAAATTGTAGAGACGGGAGAAATCCTACCGATGACGGCGGGAAAGGAAGGCTATGTATGTAAGAAGAGTTTTGAAAAAGAGGGAACCTACACGCTTCGTGCATCCGTAGAAAGTGATGTATTTCGGGAGAAGAAGAAACGGTCCAATACTCTGGCAATGGAGATCAATAATTCGGAAGTTGTTGTGGTCGGTACAATCGAAGATATAGAACTGGCAGTGAATGAAGAAGCAACGATTGACTTAAAGCGGTGTTTCGGAAATCAGGATAACGATGTTTTACAATATAAAATTGAAATGGATAAAGCTTCTGATTTGCAGGCGGAGACGGAAGATGGCGCCTTATTGATTAAGGCCGGGCAAAAAGCCGGTGATGTAAAGGTTCGGGTAAAGGTAAATGACGGCACTATGAAAGCTGATGTGGAGCAGGAATTTACAGTACACGTTAAAAATCGCCCGGTTACGGCAGCGTCTTCTGAGAAAATTAATGAGACAATCATATGCAATGCCGACAAAGTGCCGGGATTTCTCAGGAAACTCTTTGGAATGAAAGAGGATTTTGAGGTGGATTGCAATAAGCTTTTTAAAGACCCGGATAAGACGCCTGCTTCCTATTCAATAGGAGATATGGATGAGAAAGATGTGATTGAAATAAAAGAAGGAAAAGACGACATCTGGACAATTACAGGCAAGAGCAAGGATACGGTAAAATTTACAATACTTGCGAAAGATGGAAATGATGAGAATGTGACGGCACAGCAGGAAATTACTGTGAAGTGTGTTGGAGCTACCGCTTATATTTGGTACAAGGTTCGCTCCAGGCTTATTATTTTGCTGCTGATACTGGTAGTGATTTTCGCTTTGTTTGCGATTGCATTTATGGGACGGAAGATTCATGGAGTATGGGATGTGACCGTAGGAGGTTCCAGCGAAGATCAGGTCAAACTTGGCAGTCTGGCTTCGGGTAAGAAGAGTCAGTGTAAATTAAGTGCGCTTCTGTATGATCTGGAATTACCATCGATTGACAATGATCAAATTAAGTTAAAGGGCGGAAACAACCTGACAAAACCAGTACATATCATAGGGCTGGAGAGTGCAGAGGAAATAGAATATCGAGGGATCGCTTATGATCAGGTGGAGAAGAAATTGAAAAAGGCCACTTTGAAAGAGGGACAGTCCATAGAGCTGCGGGTAGGAGATTCATGGATTACGCTGAACAGATATTAAATTATACAAGAGTAGATTATTAAGAGGAGGATGAAGAAATGCCAGAGATAACAAAAGATGAACTGCAAAAGATATTGCAGGTGGGAAAAGTGGATGTGGGAAATGATACCTTATTTTCCAAGGTAAATAAACTGCAAGTTAGGAATGATCGTTTAACGCTTGTTATTAGCAGCGGCGGAAGTGGTGCATCCGCTATTAAACAAGCCATTGCAACTGCAAAGCAGAAGTTAAAATCTGATTTCGCAGTGTATATGAAATTTATCATGGTTGACTCTGCAACTGAGGAGATTAATGCGGCAGGTAATGCGTTGGGAAAACAGCAATTACAGATCTTGAATATTTCTACCCCCGGTGCATCGGAGAGACTTCGTCCTGAAAACAGAGATGACTTTTTTAAGGAATTTGTACATGCTAAGTATGATTATACACAACTTAATGGAGATGGTTCAGCACAAGATCGTATGACAGGCAGAATCAAATTTTATGATGATGCTAAAGAAGGAAATTTCAACGATGTAAAATTCCGGCATATGATTACTTCATTATATGGGGAGGGTCAGGATTGGGGCAATTTGAAGACTAAGCCAGTAGATATTATGATATTGGCCGGATTGTCTGGTGGAAATGGAAGTGGTACCTTTCAGGATCTGGCAGCTCATGCACGATATGCTTGTGAGCAGGCAGGTGCACCGGAAGTGCGTGTATTTGGATATTTATTTTTGCCGGATACAGTAGAGAACTTTGAAAAAAATAATCCCGAGAAACAGGGGAACCTGTACAGCAATGGGTATGCGGCATTGAAGGAATTGGAGAGTCGCATGTCTATTCCCTTTAATCCGGAACGCAAGGAAACCTTTCCTTCCCGTGATATCGGGGTCAGGAATATTAATTCTACAGTAGGTAAACCGTTGTTTGATTATCCGGTTTTGATTTCCGGGGGGTATGAGGAGAGTAAATCTATGATGGCAGAGTCCATCATTAATTTGGCCGTTGCCAGTGCTGGAAATTTTAATCAAAATTCATTTTATAGTAATAGTGTAACGGCAAGAAACGCACATTTGAATAATTCGGCATGCCTTAAGGGCGGACTGTTAAAAACGGATGAATTTCCAGAAGATTCCCGCAGATATGCCGGGATTGGTTATGCATATGCAGCGATTCCCGATGAAATTGTAACAGCAAATGTGGTCAGCAATGTATGTGGAAAATTGTATCAACAGGAAGAAAAAGGGGATGGTAGCAAGTCTCGGTTTTGTACGGAGAAGTCTCGGATGGGTAAGTTTGAGATGGAATCTCAGATTCGTCGTCTGTTTGCGTTTGGAAAGGATGAGAGATTAGAAGCAAGCAGTTTATGGAATAAAAAAATCAGTGGTGCGCTAAGGGCAGCATCTACTCTGACAAGAAATGAAAATGAGATTACCAGAGCGGATATTAATGCCGGAAAAATAGAAGATTATGAGAAGGGATTTCATACAGAAAAATGCGTGACTGATGGGACAAAAAGATTCCAAAATCATTTGGCTGAGATTTATCATACATTTGAGGAGAATGCAGTACAAGTGATGAAAGAGTATGGTCCGCGTGCCATAGAGTATTTATTCACCGGAAAAGGTCCCGATGATATAGATGGTAAACCGCAATTCTATACGGATATTTCTATTTTTTCCATGCTTAATGATGCAAAGAATCAAATGAATAGAATCATAGGGGAACACAAATCGCGGCCTGATAATGATATTCCTGGTGGTCTGGGAGAGATTTTACTTAAAAGAAAGATTACGGAATGGAAGTCAAAGTTTCATACTGCTTTGGAGCATGAAACCAAGCAGCAGATTGTCAGAAATACAATTGGAACTGAGGGAGCATGGGAGCAAAATATTACAAGGCCACTTACAGAATACTTAAGGCGCTGTCAATGCTTTGCTGACCGTCTTGAGATGCTGACGGATTTTTACCATAGCGCAGGAAGTCCTTTGGATGATAAGGATTATGATCGTTTTCTTAATGCCTCCCAGGAAGGAAACTGTGTAAATCTTTGCAACAGTAATGATGTATATGCATGGGTGAAGGAGCAAGTGGTTCAAAAGATTAATTCTGTCAGTACGGATGATGTGAAAAAGAAGCTCATAGATAGTTTTACAGCCCGCGGAGAGGATTGGATCAGCGAGTCGGAGGGAAAAACACGGAAAGAATTTGATCGTGTAATGAGTCAATGCTGTGGACTGGGAGCTGGAGCTGGTGCCGCAGCGAGCATCATTGAACTATCTACTACTTCATATTTTGAGCATGTGTTGGAGCAGGTAGAACCGGAAGAGGTAGCCACAAAGGCAGACCAGATGGTAAGCGGTATTGTTGGACAGTTATTAACCAAAAGTCAGCCGTCTTTGAAAAAGTCAGGAGGATATTGCACAGTAAACAAGTTTGTTATGATACCGAAAAGTTTACAGGTAAGTAAGTTTGGTACTGCTATTTTGGCGGCATTTAACAGTGCAGTGACAGCGACAGATGGAGCGGGAGTGGCAGGGGTAGCAGTCTCAGAGTCTGTCAGCGAGGTGGTATGTTACCAGACAAGCGTTGCCAATGCATTGTATGATTTACAGGAATTGTCGAAATGGGAGGAATATTATAATAAATCCTCTTCGGTTTCGAGACATATGAATAATGGTGAATTTGGTGGTTCTTATGTGGAAAAGACCAAAACAGAAATTGAAACGCTAAGGGCCACGAAGGAGGGGCGAAAAACTCCGGAGTTACATCTTGCAAGTGATGAGGAGATTATCTTTGGAACGGGACTGAGTTGGGAACACTATCCTGCATTAGCCCTTCGGAATTTAAAAGATAACAAAAAAGAAAATGAGTACTTAAAAACGATTTTTTATCCGATTGTAGAATATGCATTGCGGGAAAAAATTATTGAGAGAGAGCATTCGGTAGATGGTAATCAGAATAAATACCAGTATAGGGTAAACCTCATTCCGGAATCATGGGAAAACCTGGATGTTTCTGATTACAACGAACTGGGAGAAGATGGAAGGCTAAAACGTGGTGAAAAATTATTCCAGTATTTAAAGAATCAGAATGTTTTGTCAGAAGATGTATGGCAAAAGCCAATCCAGTTGTCTGGAAGTGGTTTCTTTGATGGACCTTATGATTTTAGTACAGCAAAAACATCCGGCAAAGGAATGGTGACAGAAAAGATTGAGGATTACAGCATTCAGTATATGAAACGTATCCTGCGAAAAAACACCAAGCTGTTCTTGGAACTGAGAGAAACGCTGTGCCGTTATTATGAGGTGGTAAAGGAACTGGAAGAGAGAGATGGGGCATATTGGCATGTATATGAAGTAAAGAAATTTGCGGAATACTACAAGTTTGGAGTTATCTTTGAGGATGAAGGAAAATGGTATTATCAGAAAGATCTGAGAGGTAACCGACAGGTATTTTGCAGCTTTTCGATCAAAGATACTGCAGGTTATGGCAAGGTAGAAGATAAATTATTAAAAGGGGACTGGAAATTTCTTCTGGCCTTCCGTAGTTTTACAAAACAGGATTTGGCTATGTTGGAAGAAGTGAAACAGGATAAGCTGAACGATATGGAAGAAGAAGAACTGGAAATGATTGTTCAGAGAAATGAATCTGTGTTAGGAAAAATGAAAGAAAGAATCGAACAGGAAATTTTGGAAAGATATCCGAATCGGACTCCGGAAGAAGCTGTTCGAAAGAGTTTTGATTTAAGTAATACAGAGGATGATATATTCTATATTAAGTCTATTGAGGCGATTTTAGAAAATTGGGATATGCAAACAGAACCGGGTAGGACACCATCTAAAGGCTGGATTTGCCCTGGATGTGGAAGAGAAAATGAGGTTGATTTTGAAATGTGTCCCAAATGTGGAACAGCAAAACGTCAGAACATAGTCAAGGAAGGCTGGATTTGTCCTAAGTGTGGAAGAGAAAATGAAGCTGATTTTGAAATATGCCCTAAATGTGGAACAGTGAAGCGTCAGAACATAGCCAAGGAAGGCTGGATTTGTCCTAAGTGCGGAAGAGAAAATGAGGCTGATTTTGAAGTGTGCCCTAAATGTGGAACTGCACGTTCATAATAAACGATTGGCACCCACACAGGGTGCCAACTTCTGAAAGGAGTTAAGTATGCCGCCTATAAGATTAGATACTACATATGATGCCTTGGTCATTGTATTGGATGAATCTGAAGAAGAAACGTTTTTTCAAAAAGAGATGACACATGTGTTTGAAAAGCAAAGGTTGTTGTATTACAGACATAATATAATGAGCGCCGACGAGCTTTTTCAAGATGTTCTGGAGAAGGTGAATGCGCATAAGGTAATGATGCCTCAATCGCAAAGGATTGTGTTTTGTCACTTCCTGGACATCAATGATTTAGATGAGAGGTGGATGGAACAATACAAAGTTCGAATGAAGCATTTTCGGGATATGGGCATGGTAAATGACGGGTTCCAACATTATTATACGACTTTTTTACGCTATCGTGCAGTAAAGCCCCTGGGTGATAAGGCGGAGAACATAATAGAAACTTTGGAAAAGTTTTGGGATATGGAGAGACCATTTCCAATGAAACATGTAGAATTTTTACTGTATGCAGGAGGGTTTTCTAATTTAGAAGCAGAGGAAAAAGGTGCGGCAAGATTACTTCAGATACTTAGTATGAAGGATTACTGGCGGGTATATCATGCAGATCAGTTCAAGCAGGGACTCTTTATACTTGCTTATGATGATTATTATGAGAAAAGGGCGCAGGATTGTCAGGTAGAGATAAAGGCGATCGAGGAATGGATGGAGCATCCCAAAGATGCTGATTTTATGCAATTTGAGAGCAGGACGCAGCAAGCAGCATCTGCAATTATGCGGCGGTATAGAGAAGAAATGCGCAGGTTCCAGAAATGGAGTGGATTATATCCGGTCAGTGTTCGTGAATATACTTCTCATGGCTGGGGACCCTTTAAAACTTATGCGAGAAGCGTACGGAAACATGCGGAATTGGAACAGGAAAAAATACAAAACCGGAAAAAATTTATTGCAGGATTACAGGATTCAGAAGAAAAAAAAGCGTGGCTTGACGGTATGGAAAGTAACTTAAATTACCCGGATTATCTGGTTTATAGGGAAGGTATGGAAAATGGATTGCTCTCCGGGAGAATTGAGCAAAAGATTCAGGAGTGTTCTGAAAAGGAAGATTTGGAGGAGCAAAAGCTTTTTACAGATCTTCTGCAGACTTGGTTCCGTAATTTTATTGAGGAACAAACAGAGACTTTGGAAGAAAAAGTAAGTGACAAAAGGGATCTTAAAATTCTAAAGGAATACGAAATGGGACAGGCAAATCAGTTTAAGAATCTTTTCGACTGTTTTTCCCAAATAGAAACTGCAACAAAGTTTCAAGTGCCACCGGTGATTGTACCTGTTAATGCAGGAACAATTACGCTTGTCAATGGAGAGATTGGAAGCAATTGGAATGCAAGGGGTTATGAAGTCCGTGGCGTTGACGAAGATCAGGTGGCTGTTTTACCGGATATTGCACCATGTGAGATTCAGTGTTTGAAACTGGGCAGTTATGTTACCGTTAAGGAACAACAGCAGTCCGTAAAACATCAGTTACGTCTCGTATTGAAATAAAGGGAGGTTGTTATATGCTGAAAGATCGCGTTGTGATAAAGGATAAAGGATTTCAGATTCTGGAAGATTTAACTGCTCCGGGGAGAGAGGCGTATTTTACAACGTTTTCACTCAAGGATGAGAAGGCAGTCAGAAATCAGATGTATTCATTAACTTATTACACGCCGTTAAACACAATGACCCAGCCAGTTGAAAATAGAAGCTTTGTCTGTGTATGGGAAGAAACGACAGATAATAAGCAGATAGAAGAATATACGTTTTATTTTACAACGGCAGGAGCAAAACCAAAACTTCAGTGGAGCATTGAGAAGGCGAAAAAATATGGCAGTAATGCATATATGATTACTTTAAAATGGAAGGATCATTATTCGGAGCCCATTCATAGAAGTCATATTTGGCTGAAACACAAAAGAAGTAATAGTAGATTTACATTTTTAAGAGAATTGATCGAGCCATTGGATGCCAATGCTTCGGAGCCGATAGACCAGTATATTATAGAAGTGCCTGCGGGAGTAGATCCGACAGATTTAGTCATTGAAGGAGATGAATTGCTGCAGCAGAAATATTTATTAATGGGAGTATAGAGATGATTTATGATTACTACTGTACAAATTGCGGAAATAGAATGAAAGGGCGGGAAATCGCGTTTGATCTGGCGCAGATGTTGGATTTGCAGTCTGGAGAGGGCGATGGAATGAATGTGTTTATTAAATTTTCATCGGATGATTTAAGAGAATTGGCAAAGCAAAATGGAGTTTCGGTGGAAAATGAAAAGAAAGTCCGGCTTGAGATTTCTTTGGCAGATTTACTGAATTATATTAGCCAGGATTTTAAGTTTAAGGAAAGAGAAGAGTTTGTAAATTTGACGTATGATGAATTTGTTGAAGGTACGATGTTAACAAACTTATTATTCTCCGGTAAGGCTTCGGACTCGAGTCAGACGCGGGAAGTAATTGAGAATGATGTTCGGAGATTCCTGGATGCCATTACTGCGAAACTGAAATCAAGAGAAGCGGATCCGTTCAATGCTGAAAATCATGGAGATGAGGATTGGAATCAGAATACTTCTAACTATTTTATGCATTTTTGGGTAGAACCGATTTTTTTTGCGGGAACGGAGGATATCTATACCATACATTATTCAGGAGAAGAAAACCCCAGTAATTTGAGTCCGTTTAAATATGGAGGAAAAGAAATCCGGGGCTATTGTCCAAAATGTAACAAACCAATCATGGCAGAAGCAGGGGTATTGAAACATTATCTTGTGGGCTTTTTGGGAGCACAGAGTGCCGGGAAAACAACACTCTTTGTGTCAATGATCAATGATCTGCTTGCTTCCCCTCAAAAATTACGTCAGTTGGGAATTCAATTTCCTACCGTATTGAGTGATGAAAAATACGATAAAGTAAGACAGGCGCTTGAAGATAATAAACATGGCTGGGCGGTCAGAAAGACGGATGCACAGGCAATTAATGAATCCTTTAATGCATCCATGTTGATTGAAGCCTCAGAAGGTCAGAAAGGGATCATTACCTTTGTGGATATTGCCGGAGAACTTTGTTATAATGCCAAGATTCAGGCAGTTGATTTTGAGGCATTTTCCAAATTTCCACTTATTACAGATTGCGATCTTTATATGCTCTGTACCTGCGTTTCTCAAAAAGGATATGGCGAAGCGGACCAGGAAAGTGCAGCAATTGACAATACTGCACTGCTGAAAATTACCGAAGGAATATATAAACATCGTAGAGATCAAATAAAAGTACCTCCAATGTGTCTGGTGGTGACGAAGGTAGATATGGCGGAACAGGCTGTAAAAGCAGGAGTGCAGAATGATAATAATCCTTTTCAAAAGTGGAATATTAAGAAGTCTAAAAATAAAGACAGAGAAAAAAATCAGGAAAAACGCATTTATAATTTGCAGGATCAGGTAGATGTTTTAAAAGATCTATATACACAATGTGGAAATGAAGATATTCTGAAGTCCATGGAATGGTGTAGCTATACTTGTGAAAATTATAAAAATACGACGTATGTATCTTTAATTTCCTGCTCGGCACTAGGAATGCCCGGAAGAAGGTATGATGCGGAAAAAGATGATTATGAGAAAGATGGTGATAGATATAAGCCGGTACGCTTAGATGTTGTATGGGATTGGATTTTACGAAATTTAGGCCTGACACCGGCAATTAACGGATATTTCTTACCTTATGTTCCTTCTTATGGAGAGGGTTATCAAATAACGAAAAATGATATGGAATACAGGGTACCGACTGTGTTCGAAATATCAGAGGAAAGAAAAAGAACAGAGACGGTTTATCAAATGTATTTAAATCCATCTGAATTGGATCAGGAATTAACTCTTTTTTGGTTAAAAAAGGAGGATCAGAGTTCAATTACCAAATTGAGGAAGAAAGTTTGGAACAAGTTGGCAAACTCAGAGGGAGATCATGAAAAATTAGTCTTGAATTATCTGAAAAAGTATGAGAAGTGAGGAAGGAGCAATTATGAGTACGCAGAAATGGTATTGTGTACATGCGAAGGAAGATCAGACTCAGATACAGGAGCAAGATTCCGGTTTGAGAGATTTTCTGAACCAGCACCAGGTTAGCAACAGTTACGGTTTGCTGGAGAGGGCTGCAAGAGGATTCTTCAGTGCGAAAGCAAAACGTGGATTATTATTTTATAATTTCAGATACAATCAGTTTTCACATCTTCCAGATACACAGGATTATCGTCTGGCGATCTATGGAATGCGGGGAGATCATGTATTTCGTGGAAGAGCTACAGGATATATGAATATCTATTATAGTGACGATGAAGATATGATGGGAATTGATTTTTTCAGAAATGTATTTGGAAGCGTATACTTGTCTGAAAAAGAATTAAAGGTTAATTCTGTGCAGAAAACACTGCAAAGGAGAATTACGGAGCATGAAAGCACTCGTCAGTCTATGGATTTTAAGATTTTGGAAAAAGATCGTGAGTTGGTATGTAAAATTGTAGAACGTTTGTGGACATCACAGGTTGAGACATCAGGCAGCGGAAGATTGCTGATATGCCTCCCCGCCACAGGTGATATATTGGAACGGTCTGTTGAATTGCTGCAGCAAGTATATTTGTTAATACCGCAGAAGTTGCGCTTAAACATGGGGCTGGCTACCTGCTGCGAAAACGATGATATTAAAACGCTGACAGAAGAGTGTGACTTGCCAATACATATTTTCACAATAGCGACAGACGATATTCAGAAGGTGCAGCAGGAAATAGATGCAGCTGATTTTCGCTATCCGGTGGTGTTATTTGATGCAAGCCATCCGGAACGTGAAACTTGTGACTCTGAAAAAATGGAATTATTGTTGGAATTAAGCAGAAAGGTTTCTGATGTAACGGATGCTAAGATGGCCTATGCGGAAAAAAATGCAATGAAAAAGAATCGGACTTCGCTGGCTTCTTTCAAGAATATGGATTTGATGTTACGCCAACTGAATAACCCCAATTTCTGTTGGTGGGAACGGGATGATTTGAATTGTATTGAGGACGTATACCAGATATGCAGCGATCAAAGTGAATTGATGAGTATAGAGGTGTTGAAACAGGATGCATTGAATTCTTTTTACCAGAAATTACTTCCGTGGAAAGACTATGCATTGCAGATCGCTAAAGCAGTTATAGATGAGAAGTATCCTAAGCGCCAGGAACTGTTAACATTTTTTTCTGACGAGCTGAAGCTGGCAAAGATTATTGCGGCCATGCAGACAATGAAAGAGGAAGTTGAGGCATCCGGGCAAGCACACGAGCAACAAACTGTTCTGATGTTAAGACAACGATATCAGAAAGAGTTGGATTCCAGTGCAAATAAAATTGAGTCATTGCATGCTGAAAAGAAACAAGCAGTGCAGGAATATGAAATAAAGATACAAAATCAGAAGGCATCATTTGCAAGAGAGAGAGACAAGCTGGAGAAGCAGAGTCAGGAACGGATTGACAGAGCAACGGAACAGTTCCAATTGGAACTTGAAGATATAAAGGAAGCGCATCAAAAAGAACTTCAAACGAGGACAGAACAGCAACAGCAGAAAATCCAACAATTGTCAAAGGAATTAGATCAGATAAAAAATATAAGTACAGATAAGCGGATTAAGATGATACGTCAGGAGCTTGAAAGCAGCCAGGACGACAATGAAAAGTTAAAGGAGGATTTAAAAAAGGAACGAAAGAAAAGGGAGACAGCTGCGGAACGTGTGAAGAAATTCAAAAAAACGACAGGTATCCTGTCTGCCGTTTCCGGTGTACTTTTAGTACTTGCCATTGTGTTCCTTGTATTGATGATTAGAAATGGTCTGAGAAAGTCGGATTATAAGAGGCAGCTCGATCAGCTTCAAGAATTACAGAATCAGAAAGAGCAGCAGATGCAGATAGATCAGACTCCGGAGCAGGAAGAAACGATTGATGAGACACTGCAAAACGATATGCAATCGTCAGAAGGAGTATCTGAAAATGAGATATCTATGAATGCGGAAGGGAAGAAGGCACTGGTAATTTATTCTCAGTCAGAGTGGGAAGAACTGCGAATGGCAATCGATCAAATTCGTGCCGAAAATCGGGTACAAGAGAAAATGATTGATGAACAATCTATTGAAGTATCGGACTCTATGATTTTGGATGATTATGATACGGTATATATTGGTTATTCTGCAGCAGATGGGATTGTTACAGAAAATATGCGAAATTATATAAGTGCTCATAATGATCAGTTCTATGGAAAGACAGTGATTCCTTTTAGAATGACAGCCAGTTCCGATGATGCAGCCGAGCTTTTCGGGCAGCTTATGGGTGCAGAGGTGTTGAAAGAGAAGTATTATCCTGAAAATATGGAATCAGAAGATTAAGATATTGATAGATGGGAGATAACAGCAATGTCCATTTTTAGTATTGTACGATTTGATGGATTGAAAAGCAGAGACTGGTTGATTTACAAATTTCCTTCGGATTCTCTTGTGGTGGGATCACAACTCATTGTTCAGGAAGGACAGGCAGCAATTTTTGTAAAAGGTGGAATGGTATGTGATGTGTTCTGTTCCGGAACCTATACTTTGGCAACAGAAAATCTGCCGATACTTAATCGGTTGATTAATCTGCCGTTTGGTGGAATGACCCCATTTAGTGCGGAAGTATATTTTGTGAATACGACAGTAAGACTGGATATTAATTGGGGAACCTTTGATCCTATTCAGCTCATTGACCCTAAGTATTATGTGAAATTAAGAATCCGGGCATTTGGTCAGATGGGATTGAGAATTATAGATTGCGCTGTGCTTTTTAAAGAACTTATTGGCGGAATGCAGCAGGATGATATTGTAAAGCTTGATAAGGTGAAGGAGTATTATCGTGGACTTCTGGTTATCAAAGTAAAATCAGCGATTGCGGACGCAATGATTACGGATGGAATCTCAGCTTTGGAAATTTCTACGAAACTGGGAAGCCTATCGGAAAGAGTAAGAGAACAAATAGCTTCTGAATTTGATGGATATGGGTTTCAGGTAGTTAATTTTTATATTCAGTCTATTAACTTTCCGGATGAAGATTTTGAGAAGATTAACAAGATTCTGGAAGATAAGGCTGCATTTGAAATTATGGGGGATGGAAGATATGCAACAAAGCGATCTTTTGATGTATATGAGGGCGCCGCTAATAATTCCAGCGGTGTAGCAGGGGCATTGGCAGCTGGTAGTATTGGCATGGGGAGTGCGATGAATATGGGCGTATCACTGAGTCAAACCGTGGGAAATCCAATCAAAAGAGAAGATGGTAAAGAATGTCCATCCTGTCATGCAAAGACGTCAATTTCTGCAAAATTTTGTCCGGAATGTGGTTTCCGTTATAATAAATCAATTTGTGAATGCGGAGGTGTATTGACTTATGATGCAAAATTCTGTCCGGAATGTGGAAAGAAAGTAGAATAGGTATATACCGGCAATTATCAGGTATAGGCTTCCGGCAATTCTTCATAATTGATAGGTTACATAGTTGTTTTATATTGATTCGTGTCTATTCCTATGTATAACATAGGCAACAGATAAAAAAATTTTAAGGAGGAAATTAAAATGAGTGAAAGGGTTTGCCCACAATGTGGTGCTCCAGTGGATCCAAATGCATCAGAGTGTAGATTTTGTGGAGAAAAGTTTGTACAGCGGACAGCTAATGCACAACCCCAGTCGCAGACTATTTATGTACAACAACCACAACCTACTATGGTAGTTCAGCCACAACAGGTATATGTGTCCGGGATCAATCCGGCATGGCCTGTTAAAAGTAAAATGGCAGCAGGTCTTCTGGGAATTTTCTTAGGCGGTTTGGGAATTCATAAGTTCTATATGGGAAAAATTGGAATGGGTGTTCTGTATCTTCTTTTCAGTTGGACATTCATCCCTGCTTTTGTTGGTTTTATCGAAGGAATTGTTTATTTGTGTTCCAATGATCAAAATTTCCAGCTTAAGAACCAGGTAAGAATTCAGTGAGATGGTTAAATGCTTTTTGAATTTTTAGAGTAGTTTCTGAATACTTACAAAATCATATCTTCAAAAATGCCTCTACATAGAAGTATGAGGCATTTCTGAGATATGGGCAATGATAGGAAATATAGAAGTTAAAAAAGTGAAAGCATTACGGAGGATACACTTGGAATATTCAAAAGACGAAAAAGTTACAGTATTGATTTCAACGGATGAAGAAATTGATAAAATGCTGGAACAGATTTCCGAAAAAGAAGGAGATTTTGTAAGAAGTAACATTCAATTTTTGACAGGGAGTCTGGAAGAGTTAACAAGTAAGATAAAAACTTTTTTTGAAAGCGATGCAGGCGAAGTCTCTGAAATAGATGTGGTTGTTCTGGAAGTTCTGTCATCCCAGACGGCTCTTGCAGAAGCTCAGATGATACAGGAGTACGGTAATCAAGGTGAGACCAAAAGGATAAAGGTTTATGGTTGCTTCTTTCTGCAAAATGAGAGAGAAGGAACTTTTGATGCGGACACCTATCGTGCGTTACAATGTATGGAATATAACAGGGTGTCGGAAAAGCCCTTTTATGATAACGTGGTTTTGATTTCTGATGATTCTATAAATTGTCGAAAGCAAATGATGGAAGCGCTTGTAAATTTATCTGTGTGCGGGGAGAAACAAAACAGTTTACAGGAACTGTTCACGGACTGCTCCAAAGCAAGAGAAGAACATATAACTAGTAAAGAGGTATTGGTAAATGGGGTGATTAAAAGTATCGTTTCTCCTGATGATACATACGGTTACAATGGTTTGGGTTATGCCGCTGCCTGTATTACCGGTAGCAGTATTCTTTCAGAGATTGTGGAGGAAGTGCGTCAGCTACTGTTGACAGAAAATACGGAGGATGGCTGGCTGCAGATTCAGAGTAAAAAAATAAATAATGAATTTTTAAACCAACAGGTTAATTTTTTGTTTGGCAATACAGATACGGACAATTTCAATGCAGAAGCTTTATGGAATCATGCATTGCTGGAACCAATTAAGAGTGCATCTGTGTTAGGAAGTAATCCTGTAGAATTGTCCAGATGGGATATTAATGCTGGAAATACTTCTGCATATGAAGAAAATTTCCAGATTGATGAAAAAGTACAGCAGGGAATTCAATTTCTTGAGAATGAATTACAGATGCTTCAGCAAAAAATTTTAAAACGTGAAGAAAAATTGTTGTTTCAATATGGGCCGAATCTTATAAGAATAATCAATTCTCAGGTATTACCCGGTATCTTTGAGGAAGGTTTTAAGATATTGAAAAAGCAGGCACATACGATTAAAAGGCGACCGATGCAGAAAATTGTTGGTGTGACTGAAAGTGAAGAAGTACAGAGAATACAAGAGTGGAAATATTATTATGGATTGGCGGTGGAAACAGAGATTCGACAGAAAATTGCACGATATTTTCTTGAGGAAAATATATGGGAGCAATTGATGCTGAAGCCATTGGAAAGATATAGTGAGATCTGTACGTTTTTGGAACAACAATTGAATGACACAACGGATGCTTTGGTACAACAAAGTGAAGAACAATGGGTTATTGACTTTGGAAAACATGAAAAAATCGCAGAATGGGTAAAGCAGAAAGTGGTTCTTGAGATTCGTGGAAAGCGGTTGGAAGAGTTAAAAAGTACTTTGATATGTGAGCTTGTAAAGGCGGATAAGCAGTCTACATCCGGAACTGTTACAGAAATTATTGCCAATTATGTAAAGAGTTTCATAAATTCGACGATATCATTGTCTGAATATTTTGATACATATGCAGCTCTATATTCTGAAGAGGAAATGCAGAATATGCTGCATATGTTCACACAAAAGTATATGGCTGAGTTGTTGAATAAAAGCATGCCTCTGCTGCAGACAAATACTGCATATCTGCATATAAAAAGATGGGTTATAGTGCCGCAGAATCTGCTAAATAGGGAGTGGGGGCATTTACTGCAAAAAGAATTATCTGATTTTTTACAAAATGATAGCAATAAACCTTATGTTATCTCCGGTTCTGAGTACGGGGATCAGATTGCTTGTTATCAGGTGAGTACAGCGAATCCATTAGATGAAATGGAAGGAATGGAATCATTTTTTAAGGAAGTGATGGATCCTTGTATTGAATATGCCTTGAAAGAGGAAATTATAGAGCGCAGATTGTTTCTGGGAGAAGATAAAAAATATCTTTATGTAGCGAATCTGATTTCCGATGACTGGAATAATTTTGATTTGTCCTTTTATAAAAAGAAAGGGCAAGATGGAAAGTTGAAAAAGGGGCATACATTATTTGAATATTTATGTGATTTGAATACATCTGCGACAGACTATCAGAAGCAGTATCAGCAGGAGATTATTGTAAAATATGATTTTTCCAGTATTAAAGCTGGAGCAGACGTGGATGCGGTTAGCGGTGCATATGTAAAAACTATGCTGCGGAAGAACATGCAGCTATTTGTTAAGATTCATAAAACAATAGAAAAATATGTACAGTTTGCCGGAATACTGGATAGAATTCCGAATGATACGGAGAAAAAGGCAGAGGATTTTAACGATAGGAACAGTAGTTTAGGAAGAGTGGAAAATGTTGTGCCAGAGCAGAAGAGGATTAGAAAATTTTGCAGATATTGCGGATGTGCTTTAAAAATGGAAAATGCAAAATTCTGTATTAATTGTGGAAGGAAACTGTATGATTAGTATGTGAAACTATTGGTTGAGGGTTGGAGGGGATGTATGGAACACCGCATCCGGAAAAGAAATAAAGTAAACAGGTAACTGCGTTTGATATAGGAGATTGAGATATTATGAAATGTCCGTATTGTGGAGAAGACAATGAGGCGGATGCTGTATTTTGTGAGTGTTGTGGAAGCCAATTGCATAAGAAAAAGCCATTATTAAAGTGGGGTTGTACTGCAATCGGAATTGTCGCATTTATTGTACTTGTGCTAATAGGTCAAGGGGAAGAAGCAGTGGAAGTCCGTGCAAAAAAACCAGGTGAGAGTAGAGAGAAAGAATCAGATAGCAGCGAGGCAAAGAAAGAGATAACAGAAGAACCTGTTGTACATACGGAAGAAGTAAAAGAATCGGAAGAGCAGGAAGAACCCAAGGAGCCGCCTTATGATGTAACCGAAGGAGGAATTCATCGATATAGCTATCACGTAGATGACTGCAGTTGGACAGAAGCATTTCAAAAAGCGAAAAATAGCGGCGGTTATCTGGTGCACATTAACAGTCAGGAAGAATATGAGTATCTTTTAGCTGAAATACTTGCGCAGGGCTATGATAAAATTCAATTCCGTATAGGAGGACGCAGAGATGCATCTGGTAACGATTATTATTGGGTAGATGAAAATAATTCATTGTACGGTGAAGTTTTAAACAGTCCTGACTATTGGTGTCATTCCGAATGGATGCAGGGAGAACCAAGTTATAAAGATGGAGAAATAGAGGAGAACTGTTTGGACTTTTATTTTTATTCTCAGGTAAATGATTGGGTTTGGAATGATGTGCCGGATGATATTGTTGCGTATGTTCCATATTACAGCGGAAAGATAGGTTATATTGTTGAATATGAAGATTAAAACGAAAGTATTAGGAATTTTTTTTCTGGTTTTGATTGCATATACAAGCTGTGGTAAGCAAAATATAAGCCAGGAAAATAAAATGGAACCGGAACCTGTATTAGTGGAGAAATCAGCAGATGATCAAATCGTAACCCCGGAATCAGAAGGGAAAATAGCAGATAATGAAGCACAAAAGGATGAAATACAACCATTCTCAGACAGCAGGGATCTTCAGGTGGAAGAGTATTTGAGCAAAATGACCTTAGAAGAAAAAGTCGCACAATTATTTGTTGTTTTGCCGGAATCACTTGTGGATATGAATACGGTAACAGCGGCAGGGGATATAACGAAGCGGGCTTTTGATGAAGTACCTGTGGGCGGATTTATCTATATGGAAAAGAATCTGTGTTCCTTCGAACAGGTAAAAACAATGCTGGAAAATGTTCAGGCTTATAGTATGGAAAGACTTGGGCTTCCTGCTTTTATCTGTGTAGATGAAGAGGGGGGAACAGTTACAAGAATTGGGGACAGAAGTGCTTTTGATGTTCCAGATATAAAAAATATGTCAGAAATTGGAAAAGGTCAAAATGTTGATGAAGCGTATCATGCAGGTGAAGTTATAGGTGGATATCTTTCGGAATTAGGTTTTAATGTGGATTTTGCACCAGTGGCGGACGTATGGAGCAATCCAAACAATAAGGTAGTGCGTTACCGCTCATTTGGAGAAAATCCGCAGTTGGTATCAGATATGTCACTTGCGTTTCTCAATGGGTTGCAGAGTAAGGGAGTTTTGGGTGCATATAAGCATTTTCCGGGACACGGGGCAACAGAAGGAGATACGCATGCAGGATATGCCTATACAAGCAAATCCCTTGAGCAGTTGTTGGAGTGTGAATTAGTACCATTTCAAACGGGGATTAATCAGGGAGTACAATTTATTATGGTAGGGCATATTGCAGTACCTGATTTAACTGGTGATGATACACCGTCATCCGTGTCTGCTATCCTGATTGAACAGGTTTTGCGTGAACAAATGGGGTATGATGGGATTGTTATTACAGATGCTATGAATATGGGGGCTATTGTTCAAAATTATTCTTCCGCTCAAGCTGCTGTAAATGCTTTACAGGCAGGTGTAGATATAATATTAATGCCAAAAGATTTCAACAGTGCATATAATGGTGTGCTTGAAGCAGTAGAGCAGCAAATATTGTCGGTTGAGAGAATTGATGAATCTCTTAGAAGAATAATAAAAATTAAGTTAAGCTGTTGTGTTGAGTGAAAAATAATTCTATCGGTTATCAATATGCTGAAGGTTATAACGTGCCATTTGAAATTAGGGCTTGATATAGCAGCAAAGAAAAAATATGATCAGGCAACAGCGAATTTAAAGCAGTTATTAGACAAACGTGATGCCATCAGAAAAGAAGAGATTATGTCAGCAATAGTAAAGAGTGGACGGTCCTATGAGGAGATAATGGAGTTCTTAAATGTGGCTGTTGATGAGGAAAAGACTAAAGAATAAACGGCTCCCGTGTGATGGAAAGGTTGTGACACGGGGGTTAGGTGGAAAAAATCTGGAAGTTCACAACTGAAAGTACTTGTGAGGGAATAAGATGCTAAAACTGTGAATCAATCTGATTGTTGCAAAGAATCAATTAAAATATATTGACGAACGTTAAAACGTACGCCATAATAAAGAAAAAAGAGGTGATATCATGACAGCAATTACAGCAACAAAAGCCAGAGAGAATATTTATCAGTTGATACAGGACGTAAATGTAAGCTGCACTCCAGTAACAATTACTAATACCAGAGGAAAAAACGCAGTTCTGATCGGTGAAGATGACTGGAAAGCGATTGAAGAAACGCTGTATCTGATGTCTGTTCCTGGTATGACAGAATCTATCATTGAGGGAGGAAATACGGATATTTCCGAATGCCTTGATGAGTCAGAGGTGGAATGGTAATGTACAGGACTATTTATACAAAACAGGCTGCTAAAGATATAAAGAACTTGAAATCCTGTGGATTAGACAAAAAAGCCAGAGAATTGATTGAGATTATGAAAAAAAATCCGTTTCAGAATCCTCCGGCATATGAGAAGCTGGTAGGAAATTTACAGGGATATTGTTCAAGAAGAATCAATATTCAGCATAAGATTGTATTTCAGGTCATAGAAGAACCTAACACACATGAAGAAATTGATTATGAAGGATATGTAAAGATTATCCGTATGTGGACACATTATGAAAGATGATGTCTGATAACAGTATTTTGATAACAAATTGATAACACCGTTCAGTACAGCCTATAGACTTAGGACAGTGGAACACATATAAAACCAAATGGAATCATAATATTCATACAGAAATGTATAGTGGTAAGGATTTATTTGCGAGTTTGAATAATATTGAAAAGCCTGGAAACCCTTGTAAATACTGGGTTTTCAGGCTTTGGCTTTGCCTAAGTGTACCAGAAGTATACCACGTTTTTAAATTAAATTTGATGATTTGGATAATACAGTGGTTATTGCAGGAACCTATACATTTATGGATGTTATTCATGCTTTGAAATATTGACTACCGCAATCCCACTGGCTTTAGACGGTGGGTTAAGGTAGTCAAAAGTGGTGGTTTATGTTATACTAACGGCATGGGAACATGGAAATCAAAAAACAGACACAAATATTTGTTACAGTATCATATTATTTTTGTATGCAAATATAGAAAGAAGCTCTTTGCATCAGAACAGGTATCGGATGATATAAAGCAGCTTTCGTACGAGATATGTCAGAAACATCATGTGATTATCAGATATATGGAAACTGACAAAGACCATATCCATTACATGATAGAAACAGAACCAACAATGTCTGTCAGTAAAATAGTAAATCTGATGAAGAGTTACACGACATACCATATATGGGAAAGGTATCAAAACTATCTGCGAAAGCATTTTGGGAAGGAGCGCACATTCTGGACAGATGGATATTTTGCCTGCAGCGTTGGAAATGTCTCGGAAGAAATGCTTAAAAAATATATAGAAAACCAAGGATAGAGGGAGGTGGCAGCAAATGTTAAAAGCGTACAAATATAGGATATATCCAAATAATGAGCAGAAAGCGCAGATTGCAAAAACATTCGGCTGCTGCCGTTTTGTCTATAACCAAACATTGGCGTATCGGAAAGAAACATACGAGAAAGAAAAGAAATCCGTCAGTAAAACAGACTGTAATAATTACTGCAACAGAGAGTTAAAGAAGGAATATGAGTGGCTGAAGGAAGTGGACAAATTTGCCCTTACAAATGCCATTTATAACATGGATGCAGCATTTCAGAAGTTTTTTAAGGAGCATGCAGGATATCCGAAATTCAAAAGCAAGCACGATAACCATAAATCCTATACAACAAATTTCACAAACGGAAATATTGCGGCAGATTTTGGGGATGGGAAGATAAAACTGCCAAAGTTAAAGCAAGTAAAGGCAAAACTCCATAGGGAATTTGAGGGACAGATAAAGTCAGCGACAGTTTCGCAAGCTCCAAGTGGCAAATATTATGTTTCCATCCTTGTGGAAACGGAACATGAAGAACTGCCACATACAGATAAAAATACAGGATTGGATTTAGGTGTTAAGGATTTGTGCATCACATCAGACGGCACAAAATATTGGAATCCAAAAACAATAAGGAAATATGAGAAAAAACTTGCAAAACTGCAAAGGCAGTTATCGCATAAAGAAAAAAGAAGCAGGAATTATTATAAGCAAAAAAGAAAATAGCCAGTTGCCATGAGAAGATAAGAAATACCAGAAAAGACTATCTGCATAAGGTTTCCCATGAGATTATCAGCGAAAACCAAGTGATAGTTTCAGAGGATTTACAGATAAAGAACATGGTAAAAAACCATGATCTGGCAAAATCAATATCGGATGCGTCATGGTACGAATTAACAAGACAGTTAGGGTATAAGGCAGAATGGAACGGACGGGAGTATATTAAGATAGATACTTTCTATGCAAGCAGCCAGATATGCTCAACCTGTGGGTATCAGAATACAGACATAAAAGATTTATCCGTAAGGGAATGGAGATGCCCAAAGTGCAGAGCGAAACATGATAGGGACATCAATGCCGCAAAGAATATATTGGCAGAAGGTCTGAGACAAATAGCATAAAAGAAGAAGCATAAATAGGGATGGTTCAGCCCGAATTAACGCCTGTGGAGATAGTAGGTTGCGAGGTCGATGAAGCAGGAAGCCCATTGGCTTTAGACAATGGGTAGTTCACACGGACAGAGTATATACCTTATGATGCAAATAGAATAGTCGTGCATGCTATAAATCCATTTAAAACTACATATTCTATTGAGTTTTCAGATGATATTATGAGAAGATCTTTAACCGAGCAAGCGCTTTTGCCTGCAAACGCCGGATTTTCAAGGCTTTTTTGTTTCACGATTTGCCTAAAATTTGTTTAGGGGAATTATTTCAGGAAGTTCACATGTGAAAGGTTGACAAATTCATAAAAACAAGTATAATAAACTCACGATACACCAACTTATGAGTTTGAAAGTGTGAAGAAGGGAGAAAGCTATGTTTTATTGTCGAGAAGAAGAACTTCAAACAATGAACCGGCGCTATGAAAAGGGACAGTTTGAGTGTGTTGTTATATATGGGAGGCGACGTGTAGGTAAGACTGCTTTGATTAACGAGTTCTGTAAAGGAAAGCCAACGGTTTATTTTTCGGCGTTAAATGCCTCTTCGCAGGAAAACCTGGAAGCACTCTCAAAAGCTATTTATTGCTGCAAAAATCCGGACAGCTCCAGTTTTCCTACTTACCGAAGTTATGAGGATGCCCTGGACGAGATTACAACCATGTCGGCTCATAAACGAATGGTATTTGTAATTGATGAGTACCCATATCTGGCAAAGGCCGAGAAGTCATTTTCATCACGGCTTCAGCATATTATTGATCATCAATGGCAGGACGGAGAGCTTTATCTGATTTTGTGCGGCTCTTCTATGAGTTTTATGGAATACCAGGTATTAGGTTATGAGAGTCCCCTTTATGGACGCCGCACAGCACAGTTTAAAGTACAGGCACTGACCTACCGTGAGATCACAGCATTTTATCCAGATTTGTCGGCACCGGATCAGGCGCTTTTATATGGTGTGACCGGCGGTATTCCGCACTATATCAATAAGCTCGAGGTTGAAAAAGATTTAGACGAAGCGCTTCTGGAAAATCTGTTTGATACTTCCAGTTACCTTTTTGAAGAACCGGAAAATTTACTGAAACAAGAACTGCGGGAGCCGGCAATCTATAATTCCGTTATCACGGCTATTGCAGGGGGAGCCAGTCATTCCAATGAAATTTCTACAAAAGTAGGACTCGAATCAGGCGTATGTGCAAAATACCTTAAGGTGTTGTTAAATTTGGGGATTTTGAAGAAGGAAACCCCAATCACCGAGAAACCCGGAAAGAAGACGGTCTATGCCATCGGTGATAATTTTTTTCGCTTCTGGTACCGTTTTGTTCCAAGAAATATGTCCGTAATTAGTGCCAGACGTATGCATCAGGTTTACGAGCAGGCGGTAAAACAATATTTTCCGGACTATATGGGATTGGTCTTTGAAAAAATGTGTCAGGAATACCTGCTTCGTTATGCGACCGATCTTCCTATTCTGTTAAGTGATGTTGGGCAGTGGTGGGGAACAGATGCAAAAAACAGAAAAGAAATACAGATCGACATTGTTGGAATGTCAGTGGAAAGAAACGAGTATTTGATCGGTTCCTGCAAATATCGGAACGAGAAGATTGGAATAGAGGAGTTGGAGTTGATCCGCAGATACGCTTTGGTGTTCCGTAAAAATGGAACATTCCATTATTACATCTTTTCCAAGGGAGGATTTACGCCGGCACTCATAGAGGCTGCAGACAAAGGCGAGGTTACGCTGTTGACGTTAGACGATCTTTATAAGTAATATGTGGTGAATCGCGGCGGTTTGATTTTTTGTGTCGCTTTTATATATAAATGAAAAGAAGTGATCCTGTTACTATTGGGGTGGTCATTCATGACCATGAGAAATATGAGGGACATACACTGGAGGATCAGTTTGTTTCTGCATCAGTGAACGCACTGGCAAAAGAGATAGGGGAAGCCGGTGAATATATGGCTTCCTCACGTCCCCGGTTTATGCTAATCCGCACTTTTTATATGCGGCTGTAAACAGAATAACGGTAATAAGCATATTCACTATAATGATACAAACATTTCCCGCTTCGAGTTGAAGATTATTTACTTGACCAATCATAAGGCTAATTTGCTCTGTATAAGTAAATTTTGCTATTTTAGCAATAGTAGTATTGAATAGTGACAACATCGGTACAAAGGAAAAAATCATCATGACGGGAATAGATATTGATGTAGCCATCATTTGTGTTTGACTCCAAACACCTATTACAGCTCCTATCAACAGCGAAGCCAGAATGCCGATTGCCATAATGCCCATAAAGGTAACTTTTTCCCATGGTTTATAACTGCCTGCGGCGCAAATTACAAACGCCCCCATCAGACATGCAAGCCAAACATAACTACCAATCCCAAGCAAATATTCATGAGGTTTGACATTTGACATCATCAACACACGAAGCGTATTCTTTTCTTTCTCTTCTGAGATGATAGCTGCCATACTCGTTAATGGTGCCATCCCTGCATACATTGTAGCGAATAGATTTACAAAGAAATTTTCCGGCATCCCATCTATCGTTATTGCATGATTCATAACCAGAGTAAGAATCGGGAACATAACGAATTGGATAAGAATCGTTTTGTTTTTCAATGTATCTTTCAGTTGTTTTTTTAAGATTGCAATTATATTATTCATATCCGTCCAGTCCCTTTCCCGTAAGCTCAATAAAAACAGTTTCAAGCGTCGGCTCTGTGGAGTGGATTGTTTCAATCCTGTTATTTTCCAAATATTCTTTTACTATGGCGGCGGATGCGCTTCCATTTTCCAATGTAATGTTATGACCGTCTTTCAAGGTTACCTGCAGTTTATTTAAGTGATTATATTTCCTGCAAACCTCCGATGGGCTCCCACTTTCTATGATAGTTCCCTTGCTTAACAATGCCACATGGTCGCAAAGGCTTTCTGCTTCGAACATATTATGTGTTGTAAGAAAGATGGTTGTTCCTTGTTCCTTTTGCTTTAATAAAATATCATGTATCTCCCGTGTTGTGACGGGGTCAAGTCCGGCGGTCGGTTCATCAAGGAAAAGGATTCTGGCATTGCTCATCAATGCTCTTGCCAGTGACAATCTGTTTTTCATTCCCTTTGAAAGTTTTGAGACAGTAGTGTTTCGTCCTTCATACAGACCAATATTTTTTAATATTCCGTTTATTGCGCTGCGGGATACATGACAGGTGTCCGCATAAAAGGACATATTATCATATACAGACAGGCGGTCATATAATCCAAAACTATCCATCATTGTACCGATTTGTCTGCGTTCTGCTTCACTCAGCTTTCTTGTATCTTTTCCAAGAAGTTCTGCATACCCATCCTTTGGCTGAAGTTGCCCGGTCAGAACTTTTATCAAAGTGGTCTTTCCTGCTCCAGACGGACCTAACAATCCAAAGATTTCCCCTTTCTGTACATGAAAGTCAATCTGATTCAAAATCTGTTTATCGGCAAAGTAAAAAGAAAGATTTTTAGCGATAATCGTATCATTCATTTTCTGCTTTTCTCCTTTTCTTTTAAGCGTTGCAGCGCTTCTTCCATTCGTCTGTTTTCTGCTTTTTCTTTTAGAACCATTACAAAATAACTTCCAAGAAACGAGATTCCGAAACAAACAAAAAACATTACCCATGGCTGCCACATATCTACTGGAAACCAGTGAAACATGGTGATAAAAACTGCAATAACAATGACTACTGAAACCAACATGCAAATGGTTCTTAGCCAGATTGTCATTTTTTTAATCAGCATATCTGTAAAGAAAATGATTCTAAGTCCAATTACCAATAATGAAACACATAAAAACTGAAAGGCAGTTTTTACTGGAATGCCTTGACTTCCAAGTTCAAACATACTTGAAAAATCTTTTGCAGAATCTCCGTATCCAAGACAAAGAATATTCATTACAAGCATTGTAAACCCGAATACAATCATCACTTGCGCCAAATAGTCGAGAATATTTTTCTTTTTATCCATGTTATATCACTCCTAATCTTTTTTTCAATTCATCAGCATATTGCCGGGAAGCCATAATCTGTTCTCCATTTGACATTGTAATCCTAATTTTTCTGTTAATATCCGCTTTCAATGAGTGGATTTTTTGCAGATGGATAAGAAATGATTTGCTTACACGAACGAAACCATATTCCTCTAGTTGCTGTTCCAGTTCATATAGCCGAAAATCAGATTCATATATTTCATCCAGTGTATAAATAAAACATTTTCTATCCACGCTCTCTATGTAAATGACATCAGCGATATCCAACAAATAAATTTCGGTATCTTTTCTTGCTGTAAGCTGATGATTCATCATCCGCAAAGTTGCTAAGATTTTCTCTATATCGGGGGAGAGTTGCTTACAGGTAACAGATATTTTCAAATCCGTTGCTTCTTCGTCAACAAAAATCTCGATCTTCAAAGTCCTACCACCTTTCTAAGATTTTGATGCTCATATTATACTCCAATACCATCAGGCTATCAATTAACACAAACGCATGATGCCGTTTTTGAAACATAAGTTGCCGCTTCTCTATAAAAAGATGAAAAACTATTCAGTCCCCCGTTTAGGGCACATTGATTTTTGGTGAAAACAGAGAAAATAAAATTTCTGTTTCGCCATTGTTTTATCTAAAACAGAGGATAACTTTTCAGTATAACTGCCAAGTGCTATCTGGCTGTGGATTAGTGAGCCATGACACGATTCGCTTTTTGACTCATTTTCTGTTAAAATAGAAGTATCAAATTTTGTCGGAAGAGGGTGGCTCTGAATAGTTACCAAAAACCCGTAAAATCAATAATTTAGGGCTTGACATTATAGGAAGAGAGAAATGATGTATATGAAAAACGGGAGAATCAGGATTGTTGATATTGCTGAGGAACTGGGAGTGAGTACGGCTACCGTGTCAAATGTTATTCATGGGAAGACAAAGAAAATATCAGATGAAACAGTGAAACGCGTGCAGCAGCTTTTGGAAGAACGACAATACATTCCGAGCATGGCAGGGGTGCTTTTGGCACAAAATGATTCTAAAATTATTGGGGTGGCCATTCATGACCATGAGAAATATGAGGGACATACACTGGAGGATCAGTTTATTTCTGCATCGGTGAACGCACTGGCAAAAGAGATAGAACGGGAAGGAAAATTTCTTATGCTTAAAGTTACTGATCAATGGAATAAAATTCCCCAATTTGCCTCAATGTGGAATATGGAGGGCATGGTGCTGATTGGTTTTTGTGAGCAGGATTATAAAAAACTAAGGGAGCAGATGCATATTCCGTTTGTGGTTTATGATGGATATATGGAAAGTTCCGGCAATCTCGTAAATATTGAGGTCAATCATTTTGACGGCGGGGTACAGGCTGGATCTTATCTGAAAAGTATGGGGCATAGGGAAGTGCTTTGCATATCGGATAATAATGTCTGCATGGATATGGAAAGGTTTCTGGGATTAAAAAGTGAGATTCAAAATGCAGAGCTTATGCTTATTCCTATGGAGCAGGAAGCACGCATTATTTTTTATCGGGAACATTTAGAGGAGATAAAAAAGTATACAGCAGTTTTTGCAGTATCAGATTATTATGCGATAGATTTTATTCAATTTCTGAAAAGTGCAGGAGTATCCGTTCCGGAGGATTTATCAGTAGTCGGGTTTGATAATGTGAGGGAATGTGAAAAATGTTTACCAGCGCTTACCACGATAAAACAGGATTATGAGGAAAGAGCTGTCTTGGCGCTTAAACTGTTAAATCAGTTAAAAAGTGGAGAATGCAGAGAGAAAAATGTGAGGTTGCCCGTAATTCTGATAGAGCGTGACAGTGTGCGTGATGTAAAAAATGCACAAAAATACGACGGAATTTTGTGAGGGGTTATGCGTTTAACCTTTGCGTTTTATCGCAATCTATTTTATTATTATTACAACTGAATAGTACATCGATTCTGCGTTATTGGTATAGTTATTTACGAACCGATGTACCAGAGCGTGTTTGAAAATTCATTCCCGCAATCTGCATCCCCCACTTTGCGGTCTATTTGTCCCAAATTGTGGAATACATCTTGCGGAAAGCAATTTTCAAACACGCTCTAGATTGGAGGAATAATAAGATGGATAAAAGAAAATTAGTAACTCCGGAAGATATTAAAACTGCTTTAAAGGATGTGGGGATCAGAAAAGGGCAGGTGGTCATGGTACATACATCACTGAGCAGTTTAGGTTATGTATGCGGCGGCGCACAGTCTGTGATTGAAGCATTGCTGGAGTGTGTTGGTGATGAGGGGACGATCATGATGCCGACGCAGTCATGGAAAAACTTAGATCCCACAGCGGGGGTTTATTGGCAGGAACCAGAAGAATGGTGGCCTGTTATACGTGAATATATACCTGCTTATGACAAGCGGATTACACCAACAAATACAATGGGAGCTGTAGCGGAAATGTTCCGGCAGTGGCCGGGGACACTTAGAAGTGACCATCCTGCAAGGTCAGTGGCGGCATGGGGACATTATGCACAGTATCTGACAGAAAACCATGATCTGTCTGATATTTTCGGCGACAGCTCCCCTGTTGGCAGGCTGTATGAACTTGATGGATATGTACTGTTGGCAGGCGTTGGTTATGATAAGAATACTTCCCTGCATTTGGCGGATGTACGGGCCGAATATCCAGGAAAACATACGATAATTGAGAGCAGTGCCATAAAGGTTGACGGACAGAGGATATGGAAATCCTATGAAACATTAGCTGTAGATGGGGAGGACTTTCCGGCAATCGGAGAGGCATTTGAGCAGACAGGACAGGTGCGGCATGTGCCTTTGGGAAACGGCATTCTTTCCATGATGAGCCAGAGGGCATTAGTAGATTTTGCTGTAGAATGGATAGGAAAAAATCGGAAATGAAGGGAGAAGGAAGAGAATTTAAAAAAGAACTGCTTCAGATTGCAGTTCCTGTAACATTACAATGCCTGATGCAGTCTTCCTTTTCCGTAGTTGACCAGATTATGACAGGGCAGCTTGGAAGTATCAATATTGCAGGGATCGGGCTGGGAGGAAAGTTTGCGTCTATTTATTCGGTGGTAATTGCTGCTGTTGCATCTGTGACCGGTATCATGATAGCGCAGTACATAGGGAAGAAAGATACAAAAGAAGCAGGAAGAAGTTTTTATACAAATTTAGCAGTCTCTTTGCTATTAGCGGCAATCTTTACTTTATTAAGCAGGATGCTTCCGTCTCAGATTTTGGGGTTATATACAAATGATGAAGTTACAGTACAAGGGGGAGTGGAATATCTCAGGATATATGCGCTCAGCTTTCTGCCCGTGGCAGTCACGTCAATTTTTTCTGCATATCTCAGGTGTGTTCAGGCAGCAAAGATACCGTTATATGCCGGAATTTTTGCCAGTATCGCAAATACCGTTTTAAATTATGTACTGATATTTGGAAAGGCAGGTTTTCCGGCAATGGGTGTGAAAGGGGCTGCATGGGCATCTGTGGTGGCACAGCTGTCGGGCTGCATCATTACGGTTGTATTATTTTTCATTTTGTACCGGAAACACGCATGGAAAATTCCATTTGAGTTCAGGATGGACAAAGGGCATATGAAACAGTATCTGGCTATTTTAATGCCGCTGCTTGTGTGTGAATTTTTCTGGAGTCTTGGAGAAAACGTATATGCGTCCATTTATGGGCATGTGGGAACAAAAGCCTTTGCTGCCATGACATTAACGAATCCTTTGCAGGCATTGGTGATTGGGGCATTAAGCGGTGTGTCACAGGCAGCCGGAGTGATGATAGGCAAACGGCTGGGGGCTGATGACACTAAGAGCGCTTATCGGGATGCTAAAAGGCTGATGTATACGGGACTTGCCTGTTCCATTCTGCTGACGGTATTTGTAGTAATATTGAATAACTATTATGTATTGATTTTTCAGGTGGAGGATGATGTAAGGCGGATGACAAGGCATTTGCTTATAGCATATGCCTTCGTCGCGCCTGTAAAAGTGCAGAATATGATTTTAGGCGGGATTTTAAGGAGCGGAGGCAGGACAACCTATGTAATGGTAATTGACCTGATTGGCACATGGATCTTTGGTGTACCTCTTGGACTGCTGGCTGCTTTTGTTTTCCATTTACCGATTGCGGCAGTCTATTTCACTTTGTCTATGGAAGAGTGCATCCGTGTGATAATTTCATTGGTCATTTTCAGAAAAAAGAAATGGATGCAAAGGCTGTGAGAATAAGAGATCGCTCACTCGTTTTACTCCCCTGAAAGTAATGCCCGCGGAGTAATTTTCCTGATTCTCAAGGATAGCAGGCAGACCGTCAAAAATGCGAACAACACAACTCCGATACCTGCAGCTGTGATGAAGCCGACAGGAACTGTGAATGTGCATTTTACGATTCCGATCCCGTTTAAGAACAATGCCGTTAAGGGGTTGATAATGAAACTGCATCCGATAAGTCCTGCTGCGGTAGAAAGAATCGTTGCCGGCATAAACGACAGCGCCGTTTGTAAAATCAGCTGCTTTGTAGTAAAACCGAGTGCTTTCATAACTCCGTAATCCTGGTTTTTATTATTCAGCATTGTGCGCACAAGCAGATACAACACAAAAATGATAATAATGGCGGAAAGCACAAGGATGGCTATCACAATAATTGTCATAAGAGAGACATATACGCCGGACACGCTCTCTGTCATTGTGTCTACATTTACCGTTGTATTTACAATGTCATCAAATTTTTCTTCCATTTCCAGATTAAACGCATCGATGTCTGTTTTACTGGTAAGATTGATATAATAGCTTGTGCTTGTGAGTGTTCCTAAGCGTTCATATCCTGCTCTGGTAAACAGACAGTCTCTGCCGAGATTGTTGGAAATCTGCGTAAAACCGCAAATCAGATATCGTTCCTGTTTTCCATTTGCCGTTATCTCGATTTCGTCTCCGACCTTGAATCTGTTTTCCATTGCGTATTTTGCAGCGATTGCGATTTCATTATCGTATTTCGGAAATCTTCCCTCGAACACAAGGTTCTGATTATTGATTTTCGAAAAATCATCGCAGATTGTCGCCATAAGTTCCGCACCACCGACATGGGATACATTGAGCGAGTTGTACAGATAAACCTTTTCCACGCGGTTGTCTGCATGCATTTCCCGTAAAAAATCGTCCTCCGCTTCGGCTTGCACGTTGATACAGCTGTCTGTCGTCTCACCAACGATCAGAACTAAAAAGGGCGTCATATCTGAAATTACATTTTCGGTTATCAGCCCGGAAAATACGACCACAAGTGAAAGCACAAGCATTGTGATACAAACGGTGATATTGTGCTTTACGCCCGAAAGTGTGGTCTTTAATGCAAGGGCAAGGTTTAGTGACGCTTTTGTTTTTTCAAGCGGGACATGATTGCGCTTGAAATTGTGTGTCTGGATGCCGGAACGAAGCGCAGCAATAGGTTCTATTTTTTTGATTCTGCGCGACGTAAGCCATACAGTAAGGACAACAGCGCCGCCCAATACTGCGAGCGACAGCAAAAGTGGAAGGGGTAAAAATCGCAAGGCATAGGGAATTCCCGTCTGTGCAATCATCATGGCGTTGATTTCGGGAAACAGGCAATACGAGATTCCGATGCCGATCATCGCCGCAAGGAAAGTCAGACCTGCAAACTGCAATAATAAGGAGAAAATCAACTGCTTTGACGTATAGCCCATGGCTTTCAGTGCGCCAAGATTTTTCATATGAATCTGTATATAATTGCTGATATTTGAGATGATCACCACAAGCGCAATCAAGAGTACGAAGAACGCCATAGCACTCATGATTCCCGAACAGATCATTTGTGAAATGTATCGAGCCTGTGTTACTGTGTCATAGCAATTACTTACCATGGTGATATCAGGCTGCTGTTCGGAAATCGTACTTTTCAGTGATGCTTCATAGTTCAGATTTTCGGCCTTATCGGTCAAACGTACTGAGCACAGCGTTGCCTGCGGCGCATAACCACTGGTTTCAAGTTCTGTATACTTATCTTTCGTAAGAACGATTTCTGTCAATGTGCAGTTGTGTGACCCCATCATGATGCTGTTGAAAAATCCGCAGACTGTGTAGGTCATTTTATGGCTGCCAATTGTAAGTTCAATCGGATTTCCTACAGTAATATCCTCTGTTTTATATATCATGGGAAGATATACGCCGCTTGTAAACGGACCTTCTTCTACAATTTCGATTCTGCCGACAGAGCGTGTTAAAGCTGTCTGTTTTTCTAAAAAGACGCACCAAAGATTCATCTCGCCGCCGTTGTACGAAAATGCACCGGTCATGTGCATGCAGTGATCCAGACGGAACGCTGCGGTGCGGCTGTCACTTTCAAGTGTTTGTGACAGGAACTTTTGAAATTCATCGGTGTCGCCATCTACTGCTAAAGTAACGTGTTCGGCATTGAGTTTCTCATGATATCTGTCAAAGTTGGCTTTGTAATCCATAGAAAGCATAAGACAAAGATTAAGCATGAAAGCAGCAATCAGAATCAGAACGATGATAGAAGCAGTCTGGCCTTTGGCCTTTCGGATATTGGAGTGGGCGATCAAAAAACTCTTTCTCATATTACCACCCCATATCTTTCAGAAAAGCGGAAAGCTTCTCGTGCCGTTGGTGATCGCCGTGAGAGTATTTACCCAAATCGCATTCGCCTAAAATCGCACCGTCCTTTAAGTATAGAATACGGTTGCCGCGGCGGGCAGAACGCATATCGTGTGTTACCATGACTACGCTTTGCCCTTGTTCATTGAATTGGGTAAGTGTGTCAAGTACATGAAGTCCCGTCTTGCTGTTGAGCGCACCTGTCGGTTCATCGGCAAACAGGATTTCCGGAGAATTGATAAGTGCGCGGACGATTCCCACACGCTGGGCTTCACCGCCCGAAAGCTGTGTGGGGAATTTCTTTTGCATTTCTTCGGAAATATCAACCGATGCAAACAAGTTTTTTGCTTTGCTTACAAGCGCCTTTTTATCCTTACTTACAAGCAGTCCGGCAGCAAGCACATTGTCCATGACGTTCATTCCGTCGATCAGATAAATTTGCTGGAATACAAATCCGCAATGGCTGCGCCGGAACATGGCAAGTCCATCGGAATCCAAATCAGATATAACTTTTTCACCAAAGGTAATCCTGCCCAGGGTAGGCGTGTCCATTCCCGACAGGGCATACAAAAGCGTGGACTTTCCTGCGCCGCTTGCTCCCATAATAACGGTAAAGTCCCCCTTGTACAGCTGTAGATCAATATTTTTCAGAACGTGTTGCATAGCGCCGCCGTTTGAAAAGGATTTACTTAATTTCTCAGTTTTTAATAAAGCTTCTTTCATACAGAATGCCCTCCTTTTTACACGTTCTATTGTAGAGTTTCAATTCTTAATGGTCTTTATGTAATTCTTAAATATCCCTTAAATCCTACGGTCCAAAGCAATCCGGACAGTCACTTTCAGCCCGGCTGAACCATTTTCGATGTCGAGCCGTCCCTGCATTTTCTTCATACAATAATCGGAGATGTACAGCCCCAACCCGGCCCCTTCGATGTCCTTTGTATTGCTGCCGCGCTTAAATTTTTCTTTCAGAAGGGGCAGTTCCGCCTCGTCGATACCGTCGCCGTAGTCTTCCATACAGACAGTAAGATAGTGCTCCTCCGTACCTACCGTTATGTTTATTTGTGTATCAGCATATTTGTAGGAATTGGCAAAGATATTATCAAATACCTGCTGCAAACGGAGTCTGTCTGCAAATAACATACAGTCGGGAACGGACGGTATTACGGCACGGTGCAGATAATCGGCATTTTCAAGTAAAGTCCCCAGTTCTTCGCTCTTCAAATCCGACGGTGTTACCGAAAGCTCATGCAACTCCTCCAGCGCAGCAGAAAACAGATTGGTAACCAACGTGTTGATCTGGTCTGCTTTCTGGATGATTTGCGCATAATTCTCCCTGGTTTTTTCATTCGATGACAAAGCCGCACCTACCTCCGAAGCCGCCTTGATGCTTGCGACCGGCGTTTTTATATCGTGGGACAGCTTTGCCACCAATTCTTTTTTACTTGCAGTTGCTCTTGCCTCGGCAATTTTTGCTTTTTTTAATTCTGAACGCATGATATCGAAGCTCTCGGTAAATGATCCGAATAGATTTTGCCGGTCCATTTCCAATGGAATATCCAGATTCCCTCCCGCAATACGCTCGGCGAATCCTTCTAACTTATGAAATGGCTTTAGAATCGTGCGCCATATATAGAAAAAATACCCTGCACAAATACCGCACTGTAAGAGCATTGCTGCTATGACAGTAAAAGTGACGGTCTGTTTTTCTGATTGAAAAATCAGCGCGTCATTGTTGTAAACAATGAGTTTACCTGCAGGTAATCCTTCAATTTCAATATCAAGGATGGTATCCTTATGGCTGATTGCCGTATGCACGCTTTCACTCAGTCCAGATCCTGTTTTGTACAAAACTGTTCCGCCCGAATCAAGCACAACATAATCAAGGGACGTGCGATTGATATGATTCCTCAAAGAAGCCCAATCACTTTGCACGGTCCGCACCGCTTCATTGACGGCCACTGTGTCCTGTAAATGTTCTGTCTCTGGAAGCAGAAGCAGTATGAATATGGCAAGCTCAATCAAAAAGGTCAGAAGCAATCCGCTGAAAAAAATACGACTTTTCATGGATTCCCTCCGATAAACCGGTAACCGTTGCCCCAGACTGTAAGAATATATTCAGGATTGCCCGGTTCCCGTTCAATTGCCTCGCGTATTTTGCGAATATGCACATTCAATGTGCCGTCGCCTGTGAATTTATCCTCCCAAACCTTTTCAAAAAGCTCCTGCTTAGGGATCATCCGGCCTGCATTTTGTATCAGATAGGCCAGCAGCTTAAATTCAAGCGATGTTAGTTTTACGGGAGTACCGTCGATCAAAACCTGTCTTGTATTAAAATCTACAGTCAAATATCCATCGGCGTACATCGGCGCGTCCTTGCGCTTACAGCGTTTGAGTACCGCTTTAACTTTTGCTAACAAAACGCTGAGAGAATAGGGCTTTTGAATATAATCGTCTCCGCCGATACTCAGCGCAATGATCTGATCGTCGTCACTTGTCCGCGCTGAGATGAACAGAATAGGAATTTCCGTGGTTTCCCGGAGCTCTTTGCACAGCTCAAAACCACTGCCGTCACCGAGGTTTATATCAAGCAAAAGTAATTCTGCTGTGTTTTCCTTGAAAAAGTTTCTGCAATCTGAAACACTATATGCGAGCGCGGTTTTAACACCAAACAGGTTGAAATATTCCGCTGTGCTGTCAGCAAGCAGTTTTTCATCATCTATGATTAAGCAATCATATGTCATTTTCAGTGATCCTTTCGTTTTTGTTGAGAAGAACAGGGTACTGTTTCTCGATTGTCTATCATACCACATTCCAGCCAAAATGACCATGAGTTAATACAATTTGAGTTTCCGCAGTTTTAGCTGCTATTTTTGCTTAGACATCTTAAGGATAATCGCATAGCCAATCCGCAGAAAATAAAAATTGGCAGCACCTCTTGATAAAATGGCTAATTTTAGCTATACTAAAATTAGCTAAAGGAGGTGACGCTATGATTACTGCAACTGCGACTGCAACAGAAATGCAGAATAATTTTGGAAAGTACCTGAATCTTGTCATGTCCGGACAGGAGATTATTGTGACAAAAAATGGCCGTGAGGTAGGTCGTTTTATTCCGAAAGATGCCGCTGTGTCATATTTGACAGATTCACTGACTGGTATTTTGAAAGGTGACTATGACCCCGATGAAGCAAGAAGGGAGAGACTGAAGGAAAAGTATGAAGATATTGATTGATGCCAATATACTGTTGGATGTCCTTCAAAACCGTGAACCGCATGTTCAGGATTCCTCAGTTATATGGAAACTGTGTGAAACAGAAAAGGTAAAGGGTTATGTTTCAGCATTGACATTTGCTAATCTGGTCTACATCATGCGGAAGGAACTTGACCCGAAGAAAATTGAGGAAACTTTGCAGGCTTTGTCATTAATTTTTGAATTTGCCGATTTCAGTGCGTCTGATCTTTTGCGGGCCGCAGAATTATACTGGGGTGATTTTGAGGACGCAGTGCAAAGCGTAACGGCCGAACGGATACACGCAGATTATATCATTACGAGAAATGTAAGGGACTTTACGAAGAGCAAGGTGGTTGCTTTTACCCCGTCCGAGCTGATTGCACGAATTTAAACTAATAGAGAGCAGTTCAAGAGAGCCGAGGTGTTCATTCACCTCGGCTTTGCAATATTATTGCCCTATCTTCCTATACCGGCTCCCTTTGCAACAAAGAGGTATTGGTTTTATGTTATGACCTTAAAAAGCCTGATTAGTTTCTTTCAGCCTGTTCAGTAATATTGCCGCTATATAAAAATATGTAAAATATCTTTGCTTCCCATTTACACTCTTTCTCTAATCCGTTATACTTAACTTATCACCAGCACGGCGAATACAAAATAACTGTATCGAATATCAGTCTGACACGGAGAATGTTTTTTGCTGCTTTATAGGATACTTTAGAGATTATGTTTTCAGAGTAATTTTGGGTAATGGCAAAGAGGACCGTAGAAAAGGTGCATGATATTTGAGTATTGAGATCAATATCGGAGGGAGTGGATCTATGGCTATATGGATCAGACGATAAAAAACAAGGAGAAACGCATGTTTATTAATTTTTCAAACCACCCATCAAAACAATGGAGTAAAGAACAGAAACAGGCAGCTGCATGTTATGGGGAGATCCGGGATATGGCATTTCCGATAACTCGTGTATCTAAAACATAGTACCCATAGTACCCGAAGTACCCTATTTTT
>OLZF01000102.1_pt1 | contig 93374 bp, 97 predicted proteins | sample 1674391 | NCBI WGS metagenome assembly OLZF01 (sample SAMEA103958166, study PRJEB25191) | human gut metagenome | biome: human-associated habitat [ENVO:00009003]; feature: intestine environment [ENVO:2100002]; material: feces | place: Germany | collected 2013/2015
CGAGGTTGCGGTGATTCCGCTCGATCCCAAGAAGGAGGAGTGCGCTACCGTCTGCGAGCAGATTGTTGATGGCCTGTGTGCCGAGGGCATCGAGGTCGTCGTCGACGATCGCGATGAGCGTCCGGGCTTTAAGTTTGCCGATAACGACCTCATGGGCTTCCCGTATCAGGTGGTTCTGGGCAAGCGCGGCCTTAAGAATGGCACCGTTGAGCTCAAGGACCGTGCTACGGGCGAGCGCGAGGACGTGGCGATCGACGAGGTCGTTGCCAAGGTTGCCGAGCTTGTTAAGGCAGCCCGCCGTTAATCGACGATTTCGCTTGTAGTTCGATATGTGGGACGGCCCCGCATTTCTCCAATCGGGGAGATGCGGGGCCGTCCTATTATCTTGTAGCATCCTCGATATCTAAAAGGAAAACCCCACAGCCCATGCGAGCTGCGGGGTTTTCCATTATGCCTCCGATGCGAAATAAATCGCTCAGATATTACTGATAATCGACGACGTCGATCCAGTTCTTCAGGAACTCATCGTTCACGTTGCGCTTACGAGCGAGCTCGGAAGCGGCGACGATGCTCGTCCACTGACGCACGACCTGCATGGGCATGTCGGCACGGTCGCAGTAGAGCTCCAGGTAGGCCTCGGCCTGGTCCTTGCTGTTGAGGGCAAAGAGCAGGTAGGTGGTGGCAACGTCGGCAGCAGGGGAGCCCTGGGTGGCGTGTGCCCAGTCGCACACATAGAGCTGGCCGTCGTCGCCGACGATGACGTTGGAGGGGTTGAAGTCGCCGTGGCAGACCTTGAACTCCTTGGTCATGCCGTCCAGACGCTCCTGAAGGTTGTAGCGCGTGGTGGCATTGAGCTGATCAAGGCTGTCGATCATGCGGGCGAACTTGTCGCGCTGACGGTTGAGCAGCGGGGAGGTGTAGCCGTGGATCTCGATCTGGAGGTCGACGAACATCTCGAGGTACTCACCAAAGCGCTGGGGCTCGGCAGTCATCTTCTCGGCAAGGGTGGTGCCCGGAACCTTCTCGGTCACGAGCGCCCAGCCGTTGGCGTTCTCGAGCTGGGAAACCTCGAGAGCCTTGGGGCTGCGGATGCCGCACTCATTGATGCGGGCAAGATTCAAAGCCTCGTTGAACACGTCGGAGACGGGCTTGGTCTCGTTAAAGACCTTGACGATCTTGTCGCCCAGGTCGTAAACGACCTTGTTGCCGCGACGGACGAGCTCGGTCTTGGAATCGGGTAGCAGCATGGTTGCATCCTTTCAACGATGCGATAGAAGCGACGGCGGGGGTGTGTGAAACACCCGTGCACCCCCGCCGCAAAAAACCGTGCTAAAAACTAGCAGACGGCGTAGTCCTGGGGCTCGCGGCCGTAGTAGGCGTCCAGGTAGAGCTCCTTGATCTCGCTCATGAGCGGGTAGCGCGGGTTCGCGCCGGTGCACTGGTCGTCGAACGCCTGCTCGGACATTTCGTCCAGCGTCGCGAGGAACTTCTCTTCGTCCACACCGTAGTCGCGGATCGTATTCTTGATGCCGACGCGCTCCTTCAGGGCATGGATGTTGCGAATCAGGTTCTCCACCGTCTCGTCGTCATTCGCGCCCTTGAAGCCGAGGTACTCGCCGAATTCGGCGTAGCGGCGCTTCGTGTGCGGATAGGCGTACTGCGGGAAGGTGCCCATCTTCGTGGGAACTTCGGCGCTGTTGTAGCGGATGACCAGCTCAATCAGCAACGCGTTGGCGATGCCGTGCGGCAGGTGATGGAATGCGCCCAGCTTGTGCGCCATGGAGTGGCAGACGCCGAGGAACGCGTTCGCGAACGCCATGCCAGCCATCGTGGCGGCGTTGCCCATCTTTTCGCGGGCAACCGGCTCGTTCTGACCGTTGTCGTAGCACGCGGGCAGATACTCGAAAATCAGCTGAGCCGCCTGCTTCGCCAGACCGTCGGTGAAGTCCGTCGCCAGCATGGAGGCGTAGGCTTCCAGCGCGTGGGTCAGCGCATCGATACCGGAGGCGGAGGTCAAGCCCTTCGGCGCGGACATCATCATGTCAGCGTCCACAATCGCCATCTTCGGCAGCAGCTCGTAGTCCGCCAGCGGATACTTCACGCCGGTGTCCTGATCGGTAATGACGGCGAACGGGGTGACTTCGGAGCCCGTGCCAGCAGAGGTCGGGATGGCGATGAAGTATGCCTTTTCGCCCATCTTCGGGAAGGTGTACACGCGCTTGCGGATATCCATGAAGCGCATTGCCATGTCGAGGAAGTCCACTTCCGGATGCTCGTACATGACCCACATAATCTTGCCGGCGTCCATTGCGGAACCGCCGCCGATGGCGATAATGCAGTCCGGCTGGAAGGAGGTCATCGCCTTGGCGCCTTCCTTCGCGCAGGCGAGGGACGGGTCGGGCGCAACATCGTAGAACGTGGTGTGGACGATGCCCAGCTCATCCAGCTTGTCGGTAATCGCCTTGGTGAAGCCGGATTTGAACAGGAACGCGTCGGTGACGATGAAGCAGCGCTTCTTGCCCATAACTGCCTTGAGTTCATTCAGGGCGACAGGCAGGCAGCCCTTCTTGAGATAGACCTTTTCAGGCGCACGGAACCACAGCATATTCTCCCTCCGGATGGCAACAGTCTTGACGTTCAGCAGGTGCTTGACGCCGACGTTCTCAGAGACGGAGTTGCCGCCCCACGAGCCGCAGCCCAGCGTCAGCGACGGACGCAGCATGAAGTTGTACAGGTCGCCGATGCCGCCCTGAGAGGAAGGCGTGTTGACGAGGATACGGCAGGTCTTCATGCGCGCGGCGAAGCGGTCAATCAAATCCTTGCGGGTGACGGCGTTCAGGTAGATAGAAGAGGTGTGGCCGTAGCCGCCGTCAGCAATCAGGTGTTCCGCCTTGTCAAACGCATCGTCGATGTCCTTGGCGCGGTACATCGCCAGCACGGGAGAGAGCTTCTCATGCGCGAACTCTTCAGAAATATCCACGGATTCGACTTCACCAATCAGCACCTTGGCGGTTTCCGGCACGTCCACGCCCGCGAGCTTGGCGATGGTGTGCGCCTTCTGACCGACAATCTTGGCGTTCAGCGCGCCGTTGATGATGATGGTCTTGCGCACCTTGTCCAGCTCTTCGCCTTCGAGGAAGTACGCGCCGCGCTTGGCGAACTCCGCCTTCACCGCGTCGTAGATGCTGTCCAGTACGATGGTGGACTGCTCGGACGCGCAGATCATGCCGTTGTCGAACGTCTTGGAGTGCAGGATGGAGTTGACGGCCACCTTCACGTCAGCGGATTCGTCGATAATCGCGGGCGTGTTGCCAGCGCCGACGCCCAACGCAGGCTTGCCGGAGGAGTACGCCGCCTTGACCATGCCGGGGCCGCCGGTGGCAAGGATGATGTCGGCTTCCTTCATCGCCATGTTGGTCAACTCCAGCGAGGGAACATCGACCCACGAGATGATGTCTTCGGGCGCGCCGGCAGCCACAGCGGCTTCCAGCACAACCTTCGCGGCGGCGATGGTGGACTTCTTCGCGCGCGGATGGGGAGAGATGATGATGCCGTTGCGGGTCTTGAGGCAAATCAGCGTCTTGAAAATGGCGGTAGATGTGGGGTTGGTGGTCGGGATGACCGCCGCGACAACGCCGATAGGTTCTGCAACCTTCATCATGCCGAATGCTTCGTCGCGCTCCAGCACGCCGACGGTCTGCGTGTCCTTGTAGGCGTTGTAGATGTATTCAGCGGCGTAGTGGTTCTTGATGACCTTATCTTCCACCACGCCCATGCCGGTTTCTTCCACCGCCATCTTCGCCAGCGGGATGCGCATGTTGTTCGCGGCGAGGGCAGCTGCCTTGAAAATCTTGTCCACCTGCTCCTGCGTGTAGGTCGCATAGACCTTTTGTGCCGCGCGGACGCGGGCGAGGGCCGCCTCGAAGCTCTCCACGTTATCGACGATCGGATACTCTTTCGCCATGATACTCTCTCCTTATGCTTCATCCGTCCTGCGGGGATGCGCCCGCGAACGGGGAATGTCGGTGTTTGTCGGGGTGACGAGAACAGTGTAGCAGATTGTTAAGCTCTTGTCAAGTGGCTGACACGATTTTAACGATATTTTTTTCACAATTTAATACGTTTTCGGAACGGGATGAATGGAATGGCGGATAGATGGACGAAGAGGGCAAGAACGCGGATTCGCTATTTGGGGAGCGTCGGAGCAACGTCCCCGCGCCGCAATCAGGCGGAGGAAGTTCGCGCGGCATAAGCCATCATCATATAAATAGGTAGCAATTCAGGCACTGCATCATCCCTCCGAAAAAAATCCGAGAAAATTTATGCAGACCTATTGCATTTTTATTCATCTTGGTGTATAATCCATCTTGTCCGGCAGACGGACACAAAATGATAAAAATCAGGATGAAGATAAAGGAGTCGATTGTTATGGCGAAGATGCGCGTATTGCTGGCTTATTCCGGTGGTCTGGATACCTCGATTATCGTGCCGTGGCTGAAGGAAAATTATGACTGCGACGTGGTCTGCGTTGCGGGCGACGTCGGGCAGGGCGAAGAGCTGGAGCCCCTCCACGAGAAGGCGAAAAAGTGCGGCGCTGAAAAGCTGTACATCGAAGACCTGCGCAAGGAGTTCGTCGAGGACTTCATTTGGCCGACGCTCAAGGCGGGCGCGGTCTACGAGGGCAAGTATCTGCTGGGCACGTCCTTCGCACGGCCGCTGATTGCCAAGCGCCTCGTCGAAATCGCTCACAAGGAGAACTGCACCGCCATCTGCCACGGCTGCACCGGCAAGGGCAACGACCAAGTCCGCTTCGAGCTGACCATCAAGGCGTTTGACCCGAACATGCAGATTATCGCACCGTGGCGCATCTGGGACATCAAGACCCGCGAGGAGGAAATTGACTACGCCGAAAAGCGCGGCATTCCTGTCCCGGTCAAGAAGGATCGCCCGTATTCGATGGACCGCAACATCTGGCACATCAGCCACGAGGGCGCGGATTTGGAAGATCCGTGGAACGAGCCGCCGGAAGACCTGCTGCTGACGATGGTCACGCCCGAAAAGGCGCCTGATCAGCCCGAATACGTCACGGTGGACTTCGAGCAGGGCGTGCCGGTCGCCATCAACGGCGAAAAGCTGGACGCGGTGGATTTGCTGACGAAGGCGAACGAAATCGCGGGCCGCAACGGCGTTGGCTGCGCGGATTTGGTGGAGAACCGCCTGGTGGGCATGAAGTCCCGCGGCGTGTACGAAACCCCCGGCGGAACGATGCTCTACGCCGCGCACGGCATCCTCGAATCCATCACGCTTGACCGCGCCACCAGCCACTACAAGGAGCTGGTCGCGAGCAAGTTCGCGGAGCTGGTGTACGACGGCATGTGGTACACGCCCCTGCGCGAGGCGCTCTCCGCGTTTGTGGACAGCACGCAGCAGGCGGTCAACGGCACGGTGAAGCTGAAGCTGTACAAGGGCAACTGCATCAATGCGGGCGTGAAGTCGCCGAACAGCCTGTACATGGAGGAAATCGCTACATTCGGCGACAGCCACGACCTGTACAGCCACAAGGATTCTGCGGGCTTCATCAACCTGCTCGGTCTGCCGCTGAAGGTCAAGGCGATGGTGGAGCAGAAGAATAAGAAGTAATTTAAAGCAACACCGCACAACTCGGCGGCTGACCGCCTCATTTGTGTAAATGTGATAACTGTGGTGTCCAGCAAGTCCTGCACTGAATTCGGGAGTAGAGCCCCAAATAGTATAAACGCGCTCGTCGGAAGGTCGGCGGGCGCGTTTTCTGTGCGAATTTGAAATTTGGAGGGGGTTGAGGCAGCTGATTTCAGAAAAACCGATTTTCTGAAAGGTGGTTACACGCCGACACGAAAGTCGTTGTGAAGATACACAACAATTTGCCATGCTTTTGTCAGAAATGTCAGAAATATATAATTCTTCAAGAAAACACTTGACTTTTTTCGAGGGAAGGGTAAAATAGAAGAAAGAAATCGCGAGGGAAAGGAGGAACGGACAGTGATTTGCTATCAACAATCGCATGGCTGGGCAAATTGCTGGATAGCCGTAGAGAAAAGAAAAGAGCACAGCCGAAGCGATAAAATGGACAAACTGGAAAAGGAGAGAATACGATGAGCGTCATTAGTTTTTTGCTGCTGGTTGTTAGTTTGGCGGCCAATTGGAGAGTTTATCAGAAGATGGGCAGACAAGGCTGGGAAGGAATTATTCCGTTCTATAATATCTACGTTCAGTTTGAAGTGCTGTATGGTCAGGGGGCGAAAATGTTCCTGCTGCTGATTCCGTTTTATGGCATCTACATTGCTATCAAAGCAGCCATCGATCTTGCGCACGCATTCAACCAAAGCACGGGTTTCGGTTGGGGATTGGTGCTGCTGAACACCGTATTTGTCTGCATTCTTGGCTTTGGCAAGGCGGAATACATGGATGGCTCGCATGCTGTCACAAGTGACGATGCGATTAGCAGAACACTTGACAGTATTGCGAATGAGAAGAAATAATAACGCGGAAGGCATGCAATGTCCGATGATACATATCCTTTGGACTGGTAACTAAAACACTGTCCGCCTCCCATTCACGGAGGCGGATTTTTCATATCCATGCACATAAAAACGAGCCACCTTCTCACGAAACTGGCTCATATTTGGCATTAAACGCTTATTTTGATACAAAGCGCAAGATAAAACGGCAGCCGGGAAATTGGGTGCAAGTGGGTGCATAATAAAACGGTAACGGCCTCTGCCGGGCGCAAACGAGCATCCGAAACAGAGGTCGCGTTTTATTTTGCACCCAGTGGGTGCAATAAGAAGAATTAGATTTTGTGAATGAGACAGTTCAATGATGTCAGATCATCCTCATTGATTGGATGTTGTGTATAGCCATCACAAAGCAATTCAGCCTTCACTTTATCATATAGATCTTGACATACATCGGGGCGAGTGGTGGTTTTGAGCCGGTCACTGTAACTAACGCTAGCAGTGGTAAATGTGTAGTCACAGTCTATCCTTGAAGTATGAGCAAAGGGATTGCGCGTAATATCGGCGGGTTCATCAACAAAATGATGAAACTTTGAACTACCGATCATTGCCGGCTTAAGAGTTTGACATTCAACAAATTCGTAATTGGGGTGGTTGTCCTGTCTGCAAATGTACATATGAGGCTTTAATGCGAGACCAGAACTGATGTTAGGAAAAGGTACGAGCATACGAATAACATCTTTTTCGTTAATCAATTACAAGCCTTCCTTCGTCATCAATCTCAACATATACGGGATTGATCAGATGCTCATTTTCAGAGACAGAACTCAGTACATCGTAGTGTTGTTCGGTTAATCGCTCTGCATCCTGTTTGCTGAACACAAAATAGTGATTATCGATATTAATAACACTACTATTGGTGATCATAGGTAGTGGATACATCTGATCCAGGAGATGCATCAGATGCACATCGTCATCGTTGAAATCAGCTTCCGATAAATCTACTTGGTACTCGCCACCCATGATGCGTTGCTCTTTGACCTTCCAGATATTCATTCTGTGAGTTAGCTCAGAAAGTTCTTTTTCAGACAGAACGCTAACCAAGAACAAACTCTTTTGGGCCCGGTCGGAGTTCAGACCTCCTTGCTGTTTAGCATACTCTGCTTTTGCGGCCATGTCAAAAGAGAGGCGCTCATGAGTATAATCGCCCCAAACATTACTGAAAACCGGACCACGTTGATATCCCCTTAGATGAGAGAAGTCTGCTGGCTCTCCATCAATTTTCGTGAAAGCCTCATAAAAAAGCAGAAACTTCTGTAACTTAAGTGCAGAATTATATTCTGCGTTACCGTTTTCCCTTAACCAGCCACTTAATAATAGCTTTCTAGAATTCGAATAAACCATAACCATCCTCCTAGTTAGGCGCACAATGAAAAATCGATGTAATACCCTATGCACAAATAGGCATGCATACCACAATTGACACTTTTGCCTCTAGTGGGTCAGCTTAGAAACACAAAGCGCCATTAAAAGGATGTGATTTTTCAACATTATTATAGCTTGTTTATGTGAAATGTGCAAGCGTTTTTGCAAAAAAGGTCAATCTATTCCTTATGTCACGGTATACACATTAGCATTGTTGAATATTGCATACTATGCGGTGGTGCTCTGAAGATGATTCATATACAATAGAACCGAAGATAAGAAAATCCGCCACCGGATAATCCGGTAGCGGATAAGGGGACAGTATCACTTGCGGTTATTCCGGTATACGTTCAGCATAGCCCCCATAGTCTCATATAAAAAATCCTGCTCTGCGTCGTCACAAGTCTGCAGCAGAGCAGTAAATCTATCGGTGTTATCGGAAATGGGGTACTCAAGAAAATCCTGGACCATGTCGTTGACGGTGCAGCCTAGAATGTTGGCCATCTTCACAGCCCTCTCCAGCATGATCTGCTGTCGTCCACTCTCGAACCTCCAAAGCGTTGTAACGGAAATGTGCATCCTCGCGGCGAGTTCCTCCTGACTCAAACACTTCTGCCGGCGCAGTTCCGCGATCCGGACAGCCACCATCTGTTCGTTGTAAACCATAGCTAAACCTCCAAAATTTGCGTAGTACATAAACTATCGTTTATGCCATCTACTATCATACATTTCATTTTGAAGGCTAGTGATATAGGATAGTTTATAATTAAAGCTATCGTATAAAACGGAGGTCAAAATGGAGAAGTTCTTGCAGGAGGTTGGAGCCCGTGTCAAAGAAGCGCGGATGCGGAAGCATCTGTCGCAGGCGCAGCTTGCCGACCTGCTGGGCTTGACACCTCCGTATATCAGTAATATTGAAACCGGCAAACAGAACATGAGCATCACCGCGCTGGCGAAGATCTCCGATGTGCTGGAGGTTTCGGCGGACTGGATTCTCAGGAATAACACGCCGGACGCTTTGGCTATCACAGCAGACGAGCTTCACGAACTCCTCTCCGACTGCACTCCGGCGGAGCGCGTTGGCATTATGCGCGTGGCACGGGAAACGAAGAAAGCCCTGCGTGACAGCGACCGGACTTAATCCTTAAAGCACCACTTCCGTATAGAACTCAGCCATATCATCAAGGTGCAGGCACCCAAGCCGACAGCCGGTACCATGGCCGCAGCCGCAGTCGATACCGATGCGGTTCTGCCCGTGCCGGATGTGGACAGGAAGTTCATAGTCGAATCGGAATGTTGGTGTATAACCGAAGACCAGCACCTCGTCCTCCCGGAGCTTATCACGATGGTCGACACGGTACCAGACAAAGAATGTCTGCTCGTCCCAGTCCTTGTAGTTGCAGGTTTCATACAGATATGCCGGTGTAGCGTGAACAAGGCGGTATGTTTGTTCACCAAACTGAATAACTAAGGCAACACCGCATAAATGGCAGGATTCACATAGGCGGACATGTATTTTGTGAAAATCAACAGGATGCCCCATGCTTATGCTCGCAGGGGCGCACTGATTCAAGCTGCCAGGCAGGGCCTGTCAGCCAGAATCAGATTCGCTAACGCGAACATGATATTGAATTTGGCTCTTTGCTTTTCGAGCCCTCGGTATCGTGTTTTTCGGAAACGCAGCTGTTTCTTGACGACGCCGAATACGTGCTCCACTTTCGCACGAACAGAGGACTTAGCGTGTTCTGCTTTCTTTGCGGCATACTGGCCGCTTTTGCTCAGCTTCTTAACTTGGGATGGACGGCGATTGATCCTGTATTTGATTTTGTGTCCAGCCTCGTTGCGAATGATCGCATCATCACGTTTCTCCGCACCGAGATAACCACTGTCACCGTAAACAGCCTCTTCTTCTCCGGTTAACAGCTTTGATGTTTCTGCAACATCATGAACATTGGCTGATGTAGCCTCCATGGTATGAACCAGTCCGCTGTCCTTGTCAACGCCGATATGCGCTTTATAACCGAAATGCCATGTATTACCCTTTTTCACCTGATGCGCATCCGGATCCCGCTTCTTTTCCTTATTTTTCGTGGAAGACGGAGCGGAAATGATGGTAGAATCCACGATCGTTCCTTTTTTCAGAATGAGACCTCGTTCCATAAGCGCAGCAACTACCTGCGCGAACAGCTTCTCCTGCAGTCCGTTCTTGATCAGCAGATTGCGAAAACGGCCGAGCGTATCGCCATCCGGAACCTGATTGCTGGAATCTATCCCGCAGAAATCCGAAAACGCACGGCTGTCGATCGCTTCCGCTACGGTTGCCTCGTCACTCAGGTCGTACAGGTTTTGCAGCAGATAAAGCCGCACCATCGTCTCCAGCGGATAGGGCTTGTTGCCGCGCTCTCCTTTGTAATAGCACGGCTGAATCATGGCAATCCATTCCTTCCACGGGACTATTCGTTCGATCTGAGCCAGAAACTCTTTTTTCTTCGTCCGCACCTGCGCCAGCTCATCGCTGAATGCGGAAATCGTCAGCTGTTTATCCATACGTCCATTATATCATATTTGGCTGCGTTTTGCTTTTTCTATGCGGTATTGCCCTAATTCCGTGGGTAATTCGGACAGGAAGTCGAGAATGGCTTCCTGTTTTTCTTCGTCCAGTTTGTCGAAGGCTTTCTTCGTGGGTGCCGCACCGTTGTTCCACCAAAGCCGGGTCAGCCTGCCATCGTCAGGGCTGCGAAGGGCGTCCAGCATCATCTTCTCATGGTTGCCGAGCAGCAGGGCGACATTTTTCCGTGTCATGATGTCCAGCAGGACTTCGATACCGTTCGGGCCGCAGTCGATAGCGTCCCCCAGCATATAAAGATGGTCGCTGTCGCTGAACTGAATCTGCTCCAGTATGTCCCGGTATTCATTCCAGCCGCCATGTATGTCAGACATGATGTAGATCATAAGCAGTCACTTCCTTTTGTTGTGTTCCTCCACGAGAAAATCGTACAGCGCATCAACAACCATGAGGTCAACAGAGACCTCGCTGCCGTTTCCCTCCCAGCTGACGGTTTTATCGACATCATCGTAAAGCCACCAGGCGATGTACCCGGCCTTATCGTCCATCTCCGCCGCAAGAATATCCAGGAGGGCTGCGACTACGATATCGCCTGAATTGGCGCTGTAAAACTCCATTGAATACTTGCGGCATGTATCGTTTATCTCACTGACAAACCGGTCATGCTTCTGTATCCCTTCAATAGCGCGTATGAATGATTCTTTTGATAGCACAGGGACCTCATTTCTTCCCGTCTGCAAGACGGTGGGACTGCTCAGAACGGATCTGAGCGAGCAGCTGATGCCATCTTGCCGGGATGTTGATGTACCCGCTGGTGTACTTGGCTGTACGCAGATGCTCGGCGATATCCCGCTCGATCACCGCAAGGCAGCGCTCAGTCAGCTTGTCGAGCGTTGAAAAGAGGATATCGCACTCCCATCCCGTTGCGTAGGACAGGCGGCCGAGGCAGTAGCGGATGCTGCTCTCTACCAGGAATTCGTAATTCTGAAAGGAAAGGGTCACAGTATCATTGGAATCAAAAGCAGGCGGGTTCATAGGAAACTCCTTTCTATATGTATGTGTTGGTTGATTATTTCCGGTTCTCTAATGCCCGGTTATTGAAGCTATCCTGCCATAGAAAAGATTATTACATCAAAAAATTTCCTGACAGTTCATAGTATGCATGGTCACGACCTGCGAACCTTACATACTGTGAACTGTTCTTTTTATATCCGCCCCGGTAAAATGATAAAAGGAAAAAACACAGGGGTGGAACTTATGAGCGAAGATATCAAGGCAAAGATCCGGGAACGTTATAGGGGCAACGCAAACGCCAATATCGAAGTCATCCCAGCTATCGAACAGCCAAGCTTTTACGAGGATTTTTCTGAAAAGCGTGTCGCCGTGTATGCACGGGTATCGACTGGCAGCGCCAACCAGACTTCATCCTACGAATTGCAGAAGGGCTATTACGAACAGGATGTCACCAGGCACCCCGGCTGGAAACTTGTACGTATATATGCGGATGAAGGAATCAGCGGCACTTCGCTCAGCCACCGTGATGAATTCAAGCAGATGATCAAAGACTGCGAAGCGGGACTGATCGATCTTATTATCACAAAGAGTGTCAGCCGTTTCTCGCGCAATGTCCTGGACTGCATCGGAGAAGTCCGACATCTGGCTTCGCTTCCACATCCCGTGGGCGTATTTTTCGAGACCGAAAACATCTACACGCTGAACAGCGACAGCGAGATGAGCCTGTCCTTTGTGTCCACGCTGGCGCAGGAGGAATCGCATACCAAGAGCCGCTCAATGGACCGTTCCGTGGATATGCGCTTCTCTATGGGCATTTTCCTGACGCCCGCGCTCCTGGGCTATGATGTGGGCGAAGATGGCAAGCTGGTCATCAACGAGGATGAAGCGCTGACCGTCCGGCTCTGCTTCTTTATGTACCTGTACGGATATTCCTGTCAGCAGATCGCGGATACGTTGATGAAGCTGGGGCGGCGCACGAAGCCCGGCAATACGAAGTGGAGCGCGAATACTGTCCTTGCCGTGCTGCAGAACGAGCGGCACTGTGGCGATATCCTCGCCAGGAAGACCTGGACGCCGAGCTATCTCGATCATAAAGCCAAAAAGAATGTGAACGCGAAGCGGAAGTATTACTCAACGGAAGACCATCCCGCCATTATTTCCAGGGATGATTTTATCGCCACCCAGCGCCTGATCGCCAATTCGAGGTATGGGCATAAAGGGCTGCTCCCGTCTCTTCATGTCATTACGACCGGCATCCTGCGCGGTTTTGTGGAGATCAATCCGCATTGGGCGGGATTCCGCAAGGACGATTACTTCAATGCCATCAAAGAGATGACAGATGGCGAAGGGGCAGAGATCGCCGGCGGGGATCCGCAGACCGCTTTTGATCTGACCGGTTTTGAAATCGTCCGCGGCCCGTTCTTTCAGTCCACAGACGACATTGCGGTTTCCGTTACGGTGAACGCGCTGATGTTCACCCGCACAGCTGTTGTCAAACTGGGGAAAACGGATACGGTTGAATTGCTCTTTGCCCCGGTCAGGAAGCTGCTTGCTGTCCGCCCTATCGCGGAGGATAACAAGCACAGCATCCAGTGGGCATCCACGATGGACGGCAGAAGGAATGTCAGGATGGTCTGCGGTACCGCGTTCCTGCCGCTGATCTTCGACATGATGGGATGGAAGCAGGAGTGTCGTTACCGTGTGCATGGTATGCGCAGGCAGAAAGATGACGAGGTCGTGCTGTTCTTTGATATGAAGAATGCTGAGAGGTATATCGACACTGCGCCTTCCGGCCCGAAAAACGGGCAGCCCGGACGTTCAGCACTCTTTGCGGACGGAAGCAGGCCAATGGCCAGAACGTACAAGACTTCAGTGGTCGCAAGCCCGGCCAGCTGGACCGAGAATTTCGGCAGGAAGGCTACGGGCGGTACCGTTCCGCTTGCTGTGGAGGACGGAATGCCCTGGGATGTTTCGGCGGAAGGCATGCCATATCAGACGGATAAGGAAATCAGCCCCTCAACAGAATCTGCCCTGCAGCAGGGCATCAAAGAGATCGTTGATACGATACGGAGGATGGAATGAGCATGGATGATCTGTTCCCACCCCTGATAAACAGGCCGAACCCGATGCAGGAGCCCAAAGCACCCGCCGTGGGACAGCGCGGCCATGTTGAACCCTATGAAGCAGAGAATGACCCGGAATTCAGCTACGATGGTTTCCAGGTCACCCGGCGCGAATACTATGCCCATAACAATGAGCCCGCCATATCCTTCTCGGATGGGCGTCTGGGTATCAACGCAGTCTGCCTCAAAAAAGCCCCGGACGTCGAGTATGTGCAGATCCTTGTCAACCGGGAAAAGAAGCAGCTGGCTATCCGCCCGTGTACTGAGGATGACTGGGACTCCTTCATGTGGTGTACCAGGTCGCATAAAACCAAGTCGATAACCTGTCGGATGTTCTTTGCCATGATCATCGATATGATGGGCTGGGAACCGACCTCCCGGTACCGCGTGATCGGCAAAATGATTCGGCATAAAGACGAGTATCTGTTTGTGTTCGACTTGAGTTCCGGGCAGGAGTTCAGACGCGAAGTCGTGGTAGATACGGAGGGTAAAGAGCGCCGCAAGACTTTGCGGACACCGATCTACAACAGTGAGTGGAAAGGGCAGTTCGGCAGGCCGATGGAGGAACACAAGAAGGCCGTCCAGATCAATATCTTTGATGGTTTTGCCGTCTATGGCATGAAGGATACCGGGGAGCCAAATCAATAAGGAGGATTCCAGCATGGAACAGCCTTTTATAGCAATCGACACCAGAAAAGGAAGGATACGCATCAATAAGAGCTGCTACGATCTGCTGATGGAGCCGCAGTTCATCAAAATCCTCATCAATCCCGCGACCATGCAGCTGGGCATTCAAAGGACAGATAAGATGTCCCTGGAAGCCAGCCGTGTAAATAAGGCGGATACCGCTCATGGCCATGCGGATGTCTACTGCCGCTGGCTCATCCATGACCTTGCCGCCAGGTACCACTGGACGGATGGCTATTCCTACAGGGTGCCAGCGGAGGTGTGCGTGGACAATGAGGTTCTAGTGTTCCCACTGCGGAAAATGATCGTGACAGAATGCGGAGCGCCGGTTGGGATGCGGGAGGAAACCAATGAAGTTCAGATTGAATGTGGATGAAGAGTTCAAAAAGATAGCCCCTCCCATATCCAGGAGCGAGTATGCGGAGCTTGAAAAAAGCATCATGTCCGAGGGGTGCCGTGACCCAATCATTATCTGGAACGGGGTCATAGTGGACGGTCACAACCGCTATGTTATCTGCCGCCACCATGACATACAGTTCAATATCAAAACAATATATTTTGAGAGCCGTGAGGAAGCCATAGCCTGGATCTGCACAAACCAACTGGGGCGGAGGAATATCACAGAAGCCACACGTCAGTACCTGATTGGCAGACGCTTTGAAGCGGAAAAGCGGCTTGGTGCCAGAAATCCGGTGGGCTATAACCAGTATGTGCAGAGGGAGCTTTCCCCTCAAAATGAGGGGAAACCACTCGCTATCGTTAGTAAATACGGCATCGCAACTAACCTCGGCGTCGAATACGGTGTCGCGCATTCTACCATCGAGCGGTACGGCAGGTTTGCGGACGCGATTGACCAGATCAAAACAGCAAGCAGCGACCTAGCAACCAGCATCCTTTCCGGAAGGGTCATCGTCAATCAGCATGACGTGCTGGACATGGCAGACCTCAACAGTCAGCAGATCCGGGCTGTGGCGAGGGACATCCCGCGGATAACCAGATACCGTCTTGAACGCGAACAGATCATTGATTCTGTCAGGACAGTGCGAAAGCCGGCACAAAACCCGGCAGCTGTACAGAAGCCGATAACCGACATGACGGCGACAACTGTCAAGGATATGCCAAGCTATGATCCTGATGCGCAGGTTGCCAGCCTGACGCTAACGATGCCATCATGGGGATTGTCAATCAACCGCGTCCGCCAGAACAGTCAGATGGACACAGTATCCTCCCGCGCAAAGGCAGCGCTGCTGAAAGAAATGAGTGCCCTGCAGACTGCCATCGACATGATGAAACAGTGTATTTCAGAGGAGTGAGTATATGGAATTGCGCAATGATTATGAACCGGCGGGGGAAGCAGATACTCCGGGCATGTATATGCCGGAAGGGTCAAGGATACCGGTTGGCATGGAGCAATACCGGGAATTTGTCCCGGACGTCCAATTTGAACTGATCCCCATCAAAGACCTGGTATCGAACCAGCAGTACCAGCGGAAACTGTCGCTGCGCCATGTCGATAACGCTGCTGCTGAGTTCAACGTGTTTGAGATCAACCCGGTCAAGGTCAGCCGCCGGAATGGCATCAACTATGTGTTTGACGGGCAGCATACTGCGGAGATTGTTGCAAAAGAGTCCGGCTCCCGTGATACCCCGGTCTGGTGCATGGTATATAACGGGCTGGACTATAAGTTGGAGGCATATGTTTTTGCAAATCAAAAGAAATTTGCGCGGACGCTGACACCCTATGAGATCTTTATGGCAAATGTAGAAGCGGAGGAAGAAACAGAACTGACGATCAAGGCTCTGGCTGAGTCGTATTCACTGACTATCACCAATAAAAGCAAGATGAACGGCGGTCTGTGCGCGATCTCCGCGCTGGAATTCATCTTCCGAAAATATGGATACCATATCCTTGACCAGACGCTGTACATCACCGTATCCACTTGGGAGGGTGATCCCGTATCGCTGTGCGCAACGATCCTTAAAGGTATTGCTCGGCTGCTGGACTGCTATGGCGAAACCCTCAAAGCAGACCTCTTCGTGGAGCGCCTCAGCCGGGTGTCGGTCAAAGAGATCATCCGCAGCGCACGTGAACGCAATAACGGCTCACTCGGTTATGCCGAAGCACTGCTGACCTACTACAACAAGAAAACACGTTATCCGCTGCGATGGAGCAAGCTGTACAAGAATGCCAGCGATGTTGATGCGGAGGATGAGGGCCTTGAGGAAAACCAGGAAGCGGTTTATCCTGACGAGAGCCCTGCGGAAAGCGAAGTTGGCGATCTGACGCTGCTCAGTCAAATATAAAGGGAAAGGCCGGATGTATTCGCTCCATCCGACCTTTGGGTCAATCATTGACGGTTATGTCGGTGCCGTTTTTGAAGGAGAAGGCGATGCTTCCATTGGGGTAGACCGTGGCATGGTCGACCAGAAGAAGCCAGAGTTGCTCATCCCAGACAAGCAAGGCTTCCGGTGCCTGCTTGAGGGCATCCAGAAATGAACGCAGGCGCTTGCCGTGTTCCGTCTTGGATTCCCGTTCTGCGAGGAGTTTATCCAGCTTCGAAGAGATGGCGCTGTGTTCTTCCATCAGTGGATCGTATTTGCGGTGATAGTCTTCCTTGGTCTGTGCGATGGAAGCATGCTCCCTGACGACGGCGCGGATGAGTTCTGTATTCTGCTCAAGCCGTTCGTTCTCCGCGCTGATGCTGCGGTTGAGTGCGTCAACATTCGTTAGGGCGGAAACGGCAGTTACACAGTCGTCGATGATATCCCGGCGCTGTGCCAAAAGAGCGGCGTAGGCTTTGAGGAACATGTCGCGGATGGCTTGTTCGTTTAATGCGGGTGTCGCGCATTTGCTTTTTCCTGCCTTGAACTTGCTGTTGCACTGCCAGATGATCCGGCGGTACTTGTCGTTAGAGTGCCAGACTTTCTGACCAAAGACACCGCCGCAGTCAGCGCAGTAGAGCTTGGAAGCGAAGGTGCCCGTTCCGCTGTAACTCCTGCCGACAGCCTTACGGCGCGAAAGTTCTGCCTGCACCATGTCAAACTCGGCAGGGTCGATGATGGCCGGGTGGCTATCCTCGACATAATAGCTTGGGACTTCACCTTCGTTTTTCTTGAGGACCTTCGTCAGGAAGTCTACGGTGTAGCGCTTCTGAAGGAGCGCGTCGCCCTTGTACTTTTCATTCGAGAGAATACTGAGAATCGTACTTGAACGCCATGTATCCTTGCCGCCCGGACTGCGGACGCCGAGTCCTTCCAGTTCATTGCAAATGGCAAGCGGCGTTTTCCCTTCAAGGAAGCGGCGGAAGATCATGCGCACGATTTCAGCCTGTTCTTCGTTGACGACCGGCGTCCCGTCAGGGCCTTTGTCGTATCCGAGAAAGCGCTTGTATGGCATGCTGACCTTGCCGTCTGCAAAACGCTTTCGCTGTCCCCAAGTGACATTCTCGGAAATAGAGCGGCTCTCTTCCTGTGCCAGCGAGGACATGATAGTGATGAGCAGTTCACCCTTTCCGTCAAAGGTGTAGATGTTCTCTTTCTGGAAGAATACCTCAACACCGCGCTCCTTCAGCTGTCGGACTGTCGTAAGGCTGTCTACGGTGTTTCGGGCAAAACGGCTGACGGATTTGGTAACGATGAGGTCGATCTTCCCGTCGAGCGCGTCGGCAACCATCTGTTTGAAGCCTTCGCGGTGCTTAGTGCTGGTGCCGGTGATGCCTTCGTCAGTGTATACATCCACGAACTCCCAATCATCCCGCGCCTTGATGAAGCTGGTAAAATAATCGACCTGCGCTTCATAACTGGTGAACTGTTCATCGCTATCCGTTGAAACACGGGCATATGCGGCGACCCGTTTGCGCTTCATGGCGGCAGTTGGCATTGATGTGATGCGGTTTCTCGTCTGCGGGATGCATGTTACTTTTGCCATTTGCTTTCACGCCCTTTCCGGCTGTATTCAGCCGCCTTTGCTCTCATTTCTGGGGTCCAGCTGCTTTTGCGAGAACGGTCGTGCCATACAGCGTCTTTGCTGGTACCATCCTTGAAGCAAATGCGGATGAGGTTTAGGCCGGTCACGTCGATGTGGTCGACCATGTCATCGAAAACATCTTCATCGAACATGGGAATGGCAAGTGCCTTTGCGACAGTGTCCATAAGGATCTGTTCGGGGATCTGTTTGCTGGCGCAGGCCGCTTTCCCTTTTTGGTTGAATGTGCTGCAGATCCAGATGGGGTGGGCATACTTAGAACCGCAATTCGCTATTTTCCTGCGGTAGCGGTCACCGCAGGTGCAGCAGTTCAGTTTGCCGGAAAACGGGTAGACCCTGCCGATGGTGGGGCCATCCTTTGCGGAATACTTTTCTCTTCGCCGTTCAAGTTCGACTTGGACTGCATCGAACATCTCGCGGTTGATGATAGGCTCGTGGGCATCGGTCACATAGTACTGCGGCAGTTCACCGTTGTTCCTGACTTTCTTTTTTGAAATGTGGTCAGCAACATATTCCTTTTGAAGGAGCAGATCGCCGATGTACCGCTCGTTGCGGAGCATGTAGTAAAGGGAGATGATTGTCCATTTTCCACCGTCCCTTGAAGGAATTCCGGCTTCTGCTAACTCTTTACTGATTGCCGGGAGACCATTACCGTTTAAGTATGATTCGAAGATCCGTTTGACCACAACCGCTTCTTCCGGGACGAGCTGGAGCTGACCATCGACCCATTTGTACCCGTAGCAGCGGAAGAAGGTTGGCTCACCTTTTTTGAAACGCTGGCGGATCGACCACTTGCAGTTTTCTGAAACGGAGCGGCTCTCTTCCTGCGCGAAAGATGCGAGGATGGTCAGCATCAGTTCGCCGTCAGCGCTGGCAGAGTGGATGTTCTGCTCCTCGAAGTAAACGTCGATGCCGAGCGCTTTCAGTTCCCGCACCGTGGAGAGCAGAATGACCGTGTTGCGGGCAAAGCGGCTGACGGACTTCGTGATGACCATGTCGATTTTTCCAGCGCGGCAGTCATCAAGGAGCCGCTGAAAATCAGCGCGGTCGTCCTTGGTGCCGGTGGTCGCTTCGTCTGCATAGACGCCAACATACTGCCAGCCGCTGTGGGACTGGATCAGGCGGCTGTACTGGCTGACCTGTGCGGATAAGGAATGAAGCATCGCGTCTTTTCCGCATGAGACGCGGGCATATGCGGCAACCCGCAGAAGGCGCGCGGTCTGCGCCCTGGGGGCAATCTTTGTCACCTTTGGCATAATGCCACCTCCTTGTAGTGTGGCATATTACCTCTGCTCCGCGATGTTATCAAGCGGGTGTCGGACAATATACTGCACAAAGACAGGCCGTACTTCTGAAGCATTGTGGTATCAATTTCAGCGTACTCTTTGCCGGTGATCAGGCCTGTATCGCGCATCCTCCGGATGACAGACATGGCTGCAAGGTAGCGGGTCTGGTTTTCATTCAGCATGGCGGCCGCCTCCATACCTGGCTTTGATGTAGCATTGCCGGGAACAATAGCTCCTGTGCCTGCTGGGGAAAGAACGGAAGGATGTGCCGCAGCACACGCAGCGCACCTCCACCATTGACGCCGTGGAAAGATGCTCCGGGTGCGCGTTCCACCAGGCGGTACGGCATTTGTCCGAACAGAAGCGCGGCCGTGTGTGATTCTCCCGGTAACGGAGCGGAAGCCCGCATTGTTCACAGATACCTTTGCCTTCCGCTGTTCCCTTGGCTGCAGCCGCTACGCGCTGACAGTAGGACTTGACGGTGTTTCTGGGGATACCGAGCCTGGACGAGATTTGCGATAGTGATAAGCCGCCGTTCTTCAAACGGATGATGGCCTGCTGCTGCTCTTTTGTCATCTGATTGACTCCCTTCGGATGAATTACTTCACCCGGAACAGGACAGGCAGCGTAGCAAATCCGTAGGGGTTTCAAAGAAAAATGAGGAGGTTTTGAGATGAAATCAAAATTGAGGTACCTGTACCAGATTGAGAAATTAAAATATGACCGGGCGGAGAAGCGGTACCGATATGTCAAAGATGAAAACGGATACCTGTATGCTGACGGGATCTATCCGACCCGTATCAAGCCGGAAGACTTGCCGGAGTGGTACGTCTACGGGCGGTATTTGAAATGCTTCGGCTATCTGTCCGCAAAAGGCGTCCGGCATATGATCTACCGTCCGAATATGGTCTTCAACCATATGTTCAAAGATGATACGCTGTACATTTCATACGGCACAGAGATCCAGCCCACGAAGATTGACAGTTTCGAGCATTACACTGGATACGACATTGCCATAGGCGGCGTGTACATCGTGTCGTTCCTCAAAGCGGCGGAGCAGTATTCCGGGTATGATATTTCGGAGTTCAAGGTGCAGATCGAGGAAAAACGCCTGTGGCTCAAAAATGCGTTCCCGGAGGATTACAAGCATGAAGCACCGGCGGACAGACCGTATTTTGAGTGAGGTGGCTGTATGCGGAAGATCAAAAGGAATGCCGCTCAGTGTAGGCTGTGCGGCGACATCATTGAATCGCGTTATCCCCACGATTTCGTTATGTGCAAGTGCAAAAGCTGTTTTGTGGATGGCGGACATGAATACCTGCGAAGAGGATTTGCCCATTCCCCGGACGACATGATCGAACTTAGCGAATACGATGAGGATGAGAAGGAAAAGCCGGACAAATAAAAAGAAGCCCGATGCGGAAACGCCTTGCACGAGTCCACATCGGGCTTCTGCCGTCAATTATCGGGAAATGGAGGAAAACTCTCCGGATACCCAGCCGACCTGTCCGTTGACCACAACAGCATGCCAGCCGTTCTTCGCGGTGGCTACCCATTCAAAGGAGGCACCGTTCTTGGTGGCGGTAATGCGGCTGTACTTCGTATCATTGCCGGCGCGGATGTTGACCGTGCCGCTGTTGCAGACGATGGACACCTTCTTCGGGGCGGTCAAAGGTACATCCGGGGTTTCCGGTGTCTGTACAGTATCGTCGGGTTTGACCGGCTCGGAGGGAGACTGTGCTTCATCTTGGTCGGCGACTGCCGCCATGAGCGCAGCGTGGGTCTCGCTGCCATAGATGCCGTCAGCCTTGATACCGTTCTTACTCTGGAAAGCCTTGACTGCCGTGGCAGTCTCACTGCCAAAGCTACCGTCAGCGCTATATTTGGGCAGGCTGAAACCCAGCTGGAGCAGGAGTTCTTGCAGAGTTTTCACATCAGTGCCCTTGGAGCCATTCGCCAGGGAACGGCTGCCGAGGGTGTATTCAGTCGCGGCGGTATCGGGGATGCGGACGGGCGCGGTCTTGATAGCATCGCCATAGTCGATGAACGGCAGGGCGTACCAGTGTGTCCACGAACGCTTGCAGACCTGCGTTTTCACACAGCCATACGTGAAACCCTCCCATTCGACAGCCCAGCCGTTGCCGATGTAGTAGCCGACATGGCCATTCTTCGTCAAGGCAAGACCTGGAACTTCCGGGAGTGTGGAGATAGTGCCCCAGGCACAACCCTTGCTCTTGGCATAGCGGAACATGGAGTTGGCGCCCTTGTCCGGGCAGCCGTGGGAACCGTAAGTGCTGGGGATGGACTTGTCCGTGCCGATAGCATCCAGTATCGCCTGACCGCCGCCGGTCCAGGCGTAGCCCTTGGCACCGCCAATGCAGTCGCAGACGACTTCCTTATTGGCAATGTCCTGCTTGTAACGGCTGGTTCGGCTGGAAGTATAGTGGGACGAGTACTGTCTGGCCTTGCGGGACAGCAGTCCGGAAGTCGCCTTATAGCCGCAGGTGCCGTACCAATAAGGATGGCCTACCATCTTCAGACAGTAGGCCACGAAGTGTTCGGCGGTGAAAGGGGTATTGATGCGCTCACGCATGGTCATCGACCTCCTTGTTATCGTTCGTGTCAGTAATCGTGTTCTCGGCGGTTTTGTCCTCGCGACCGTGCAGTTGTGCAAGGATGTCCTTCAGCTTCTCCGGGATGGGTAGTCCCAGATGCGCGGCGTTTTCAATCATGGAAACGCCCTCATTGGACAGGTAGAAGCAGATGACTGCGGAGCGGAGTGCACTGCCGGAACCAACCACGTTCACATCGAGTATGTTGGCGACACCCACCAGCATGAAGATCAAAACTTTCTTGAAGATGCCACGGAAGCCGACCTCGCTGGACAGCTTCTTGTCCACTACGGCACACATCACGCCGGTCACGTAGTCCAGCGCGACAAAAATAATCAGCGCAGTCATCAAACCATCAACACCTCCGATGAAATAGCCAAGCCATCCGCCGACTGTGGCGAAGGCCATCTGGAACTTAGCCCAGATCAGATCAATGGAAAAATCACGCATACTTGGTTTCCTCCTCAAAATGATTGGTATGAAAAAAGCCGCTGCTGGCGGCTTATTCCCAATGTATAGTCAAACGCAGCTTTGTTTACATACCGATGGCAATCCAGTCGATGTTGCGGCGTGTATTGAATGAGCCGCCGACAATAATGCTGCAGCCAGTTTGGGTCTTACTGTAGATCTTCAGCGCGCCGTTGTCGCCGCTCCAGTTGCTGCTGGTAGTCGAATAGCTGACTACGACTGTCGGTACTGCGGTAAAGCCTGCACTGGAGTAATTGATGCTTGCGGCAGAAGAACCGCTGCAGATGGCAGAGCCATACGCGACCTTGAAAGGCAGCCGGGCCGCGGCAACCGTACCGCTGGTCAGGTTGCTGGCGTTGTTGCAGCCGAGATTGGTACGGGCATTTGCGGCTGTGGTAGCGCCAGTACCGCCGTTGGCAATTGGAACGCCGCTGACCATGCCAGCGTGGAACACACGATAGTTGCCCCAGCTGCCGCCATCACAGGTGCGCACCATGACCGCGTTGTCAATATTGCTCTCGTAAGAACTGTTGCGGACTTCCAGCATACGGCGGTCATTGCCGCTGCTGTCGTTCCAGGAAGCAAACGAGGAAGCACCTACATAACTGCCTTCAAAGACAGTGCGGTTGGTCGTCCCATTATATGTCGGCAGCAAGTACACGGATGGGTACAGGTTTGACTGAATGGAAAGGTTGCCGGTCATGGTGTCGCCGCTCTTCTTAACGGCGCCGATGTTGGTACATGCCCCGGCAGCTGTGGTCGCGCCAGTGCCGCCCTGGTCGATGCCCAGCGCGGAGGACAGGATGATCGGCCAGCCGAACTCGACCCGTTCCGCGTTTTCAGCGACCTTACCGAAGGCGATGCCGTTGCCATTCCGAAAGAAGTCCATGAGAACCTGCTTCGTTCCGATGCTGACCGACTGCTCCACATAGTAGAAATAGTCAGTCAAGCGTACTTTGAGGTCGTAACTCTTCAGCACGTCGAAAGTGGCGTTGAGCAGCAGGTTGGTCGAGCTTACCGCATAGTTTGAGGCGGTGACGGTTGCCGCCTGCGTCCATACCGTTGCGGTAGACAGTTTATAGTACACGATACAGGAGATCGTGTTCTTGCCGCCGACAGACGACACAGATCCCGCCAGGGACACACGGACTTTCGTGCCATCGACCTGCACAGTGGAGCCTGTACTGTTGCAGCGCTCGGAGGTGAATTTGGTCAGGGAGGGCGGCGAATAGTCCGTGACCGTGATGCTCCTGGTGGTGGAAGCCGTCCTGCCGCGGGAATCTGCGACCGTGACCGTCATCGTGACCGTACCCGCTGTGTTCAGTGTATTGGACGTGAAGGACGAGGTCGTGTAGGTCACATTGTCCAGAGAAGTGCGGTATGATGAAATGGTGCTTCCATGGACGCCTGCTGCGGAGATGGCGACCGACAGTTTTGAGCGGGTGCGGACATACACGCCGAACTGCGAAGCGATGCCGGCTGTTGCTTCTGATGCCGTAACGCTGGAGATCGTCGGGACGACCGTGGACGGGACGTTCAGCGTAAGGCTGACAGTCGAGTAGCCGGTCTGCACCCCGCCGACATAGGTCGTGCAGTAGATCGTGCAAAGGCCGGAGGTCGCGTTCGGGATCTGCGCGGCCAGGGACAGAGACGGTGTCCAGGAAGTGGATGCCCCGACATCTGTTGCGATTGTGCCTGTCGTGCTGCCAAAAGCGTAGGACAGGGTGTGTGTCGCGCTGGGCGTCAGGCGGTTAGTGGTGATCGTAACCGCAGAACCGAGGTTTACAGACGAGGAAGAGACTGTCGGTGAACTGACGCCTTCGGTATAGGTCACGGTCATCGTAACGCTTGACCATTGCAGATAGTTGCGGGAGTAGCCCTGACTGCCCGCGACCGGGCTGGGGTTGTAGATGCAGAGCGTATTGTTGCCTGCGGCGAAATAGGCAGCAAGGTTCGTCAGCAAAGTACCCGTGATGACATTAGTCGTTGTGTTGCCATAGAACGAGCCGATAAACGTGCCAAGCTCGTCGCCGCAGTAGTTGGCGCCGGTCGCGCTTCCGCTGGTGCTTTGGTAGTTGGATTTGCGGACATAAACGGTCTTGGTGCTGCCCGCACCGTAGCCGGCCTTGTCAGCGGAAATAGAAAACGATATGCCTGTGATGACCTTGTTGGCCAACGACATGCCGGAAAAGCAGATCACGCCAACAAAGTTGGTACCGCTGGTGTAGAACTCCTGGCTTGCGGAACCGCTCTTGTAATTGCTGGACGAGTTGTATTTTCGCGTAATCATGGACGCGGTAAACGAGGCTGTTGCCATATGAACCTCCTTAGCCTGTGTAGATCAGGGACAGATTTCCGTTCGTCTGCGGCTCAAAGGCAAACTTACCGACCTGCAGCTTCGTTAGGATCTCTGCCTGCGTGACATAGAGCTTATTGTTCGACAGGTACGCGACCTCGGTATTGTTCATATAGAACGCCAGCCTGTCGTTGACGACGCGGAACGTGAAAGGGTTGCCGCTTTTGCCGATGACCAGGCCATCCTCTGAGAAAGACATGTAGGTCTGGATAAGCCGCAGCTGCTCCTCGGTCGCTTCTTTCGCGTCCTGTATAGCATTGTTCAAAAGACCGTACTGGCTGACCGTCCAGGTGAAGTTGGATTCGGTCTGCTCGGACAGCGTGGTTAGCTGTTCGTGCATCTGGGTCATGTCGGAAGCGGAAGCGTAGGTCGCCTGGACTTCCTGACGGATACTGTCGGCGGTCGTGTTGATCTGGGCATGGACTTCGGCGAGCTTCGTTTCCAGTTCAGCCGGGGCTTCATAGGCTACCTGGTTCAGGTTCTTGAAGGAGCCGCCCACGAAGCTGAACATCGGATGCTCCGGGTACAGGTAAACCTGATAAGTCGAATACATAACGCCGAGGGCAATGTAGATCAGGCCGTCCTCCTCATCAGGGATGTCCGTTGTAAACAGCGCTTCCGCGGGCGTGAAATACTCACCATTCAGCGCACCGACGATGTAGCAGGTCCTTTGGGCTGTACCTGTAAAACCTGACTTATTATTGCGAAGTGTGCAGCTGGGATAAGACAGGTAGTTGGTCGTGGCCGTTGCCGCAGCGGCAACAGCGCTGCCAGCCCAGAGGATTGGCTTGGTGACGTCGAATGGGACAGACGCGGCAAGGTGGAAGTATCCGTTTGCGTCGCTGACGATCAGCCGGGACGCGGAGATAGCGCTCTTTGCGGTGATAGCATTGTTCAGCCTGATGCGGTCATAGGTGTTGCTGTCGTAGTTCGCGTCAGCCCACCAGCCTTTTGCGATGGTTGTTGTGCCGATAGTCACGTTCACACGGTAGGTCAGGTGGATCGCGTTGCCTGCGGAATAGTGTGTCGAGAGCCTTGTCGTGCCGCTGTAGTAGCATGGGACCGCGCCTGTCGTTGTGTTGTCTTTGAGCGTCAGGTTCAGCGTGACCGATGTGCTGGTGCTGGCAAGGGGCAGCCAGTAGGTCAGCTGCTGGCCGTCTTTGAGCGCAGAAAGGCCGGTCTTGCCCGTCCAGGCGGAAGTGGACGCTGTCTGCGTGCCGACCACGATGTCGTTCGCGGCTTGAAGTTCCCGTACAGCTTCGAGGGCTTCCGCACCCGCGCCGGAATCACCGACAGCCTCCCAGACGGTGCCGCTGTAGCGACGGAGCAAGGGAGGGGAAGATGAAGTATCCATCCAAAGCATCCCGGCAACAGGGGCAGAAGGAGCGGTGCCCTGCTGGATGGGGTCAGACAGGTCGACGATGGTATACTGAGCGCCTGCAATCATGCCGCTCCCTCCTTCCGTTACTCAACCTCACAGACAAACACGGTCTTGCTGTCCACGTCGTCGCCATCCACATAGATGACCTTGCCGGTCGCAAAAGCAGCGCCGTTGTCCAGCGGATTGCCATTCTTGTCGCGGCGATACCACTTATAGGTTTTGCTGTGCTTATAAGCAGCATCTGAAGTCACATCGACCCAGGCGGAGCCGCTGTAACGCATCAGCTTGACAGTTGCACCGCTGGTCTGGATCTGATAGTAGAAATCGCCGGTCTTGGGGCTGACAGGCGCGGTCTTGGAGTAGGTTGTACACTTAAGCGGGTCGACCTCCGCACCGTTCTGCCACAGGCGGCAGATCAGGTTGGTCGCGCCGACCGTGTTTTTGAAGACGTCGCCCGCGGTACTGTCGATGTCAGCTTGATAGTTGTCCGTCTTGTCAATGATGGTGATGCTGTCATAGAAGTACGTGGTCGAGGTGGAGCTTGCCCTGGCGCGGCAGCGGAAGGTCGCTGAACCGGCAACATCGGAAGCGTTCACCGTACAGGTGCTGCCCGAGGAGCCCGCGGCTTCCGCCTTGACGGTCTTCCAGCTGCCCGACGCATACTTCTGCCAGAGGTAATAAGTGGCGCTGTTCGTGGTACGGTCGGTTGCGCCCTGGAAGAACTGCGCGTTCAGGGTAATGGTCGTGCCGCCGTTCGCTACGCCATTGGTGAACACCGTGCCGCTTGGCGAATAGATGGTCAGCACATAAGCGGCAGAGCCGGCCGCGCCTGTATTGACTTTGCTCCAGCGCAGCTGAAGCGTGGTGGAGACAGGTGAAGTGACAGGGATGCTGATCGTGCCTTCCAGTTGACCGGCAGCGCCCAGATTGGAATTGGCCGCAATGGCAATGGTCAGCGGGATCTCATTGCTCGATGCCGTATCCGTCGTGACCGTCATGCCGGTCGGTGCGCCGGAAATCGTACCCAGCACCGGGGTGACCTTTGTGGTACCTGTGTAGGCGACGACATTCGCGGTCTTGGTCACTGCGGTGACCACACCGGAAGCGTTGCCAGCAAAGGTGATATTCTCGTTGGTCAGGAACACCACGGATGCGTTCTTGCCGGCGGCACCCGTGCCGCCTGTAGCGCCGGTCGCGCCATCGGAGACTTTATAGATGCTGGTCGTATCGCCGGTGCTGTTGTCCGAGGTCGTGATGCGGATGGAAGCGGTCGTGCCGACGAAGATCTCATGGGTGGGCTTTACTACGAGGGTGGCGGCGGTAATGCTGGCGTTGTCGCTGGTGGTCGGGTAATCCGTCCAGACGCCGGAACTGCTCTTGTACTGCCATTTGCCCATCGTGACATTCTGCAGGTTTGCGGTCAGCGTGATCTGCGCGGGCGAAACATTGGAATCCTTGTCATACTTGAAGACATGTTCACCGCTGATCCAGGCGCTTTTCGCGTTCTCGCCGGTCGAAACCAAAGCGAAGGTGATATCGGCGGTGGCATTGATGGGCAGGCCGGTATCCGGGTCGGTGTAGGTCACGTAAGCAATATAGGTCAGAAGCCCACTGGTTACGCCTGACAGCTTGTTCTGATTGACAGTCAGCACATTGGCAGAGACTGTCTCACCAGCGGCAAGGTTTGCCTCCGAACCGCTGCCTTCCTTACGCTTCCAGGTGATGGAGAGGGCGGAATTGTTGAGGGCAATAGCGGTCTGGTTGGCGTAGACGACCGGGGTGATGACCAGTTTGCCTGCGGTACTCGTCCAGTTCGGCTGGAAGGTGTTAGCGTTGACGTCGTGGATCTGAGTGCGCGGCTGATTGGAGCCGAGGTAAGCACTCAGGCTTTTGCCGTCCGACAGGTCGATGATCGTCTTCGATCCGGTTGCGATAATAGCCATGAATTATTCCTCCTGTTCATCTGTAAGTTCACAGTTGTATGTCGCGCTGTACTGTACATCCCGTACCGTCAGTGTTATAGCTTTCATGCCGATGTGAGCGGCGTTCCACAATTCGTCCGCAGCGGCATCGGAAGAGGTGCGGAGCCAGCGGAACCTGGACGCATCGATGATATCGGTCACGTTCTGGCTCCCGTGCCAGACCCTGACCATGAGCGCGGTGGATGTTATGTTGTCAGAGAGAATGTCCGAGGTGGACACGATCTCCAGCCTGTATCCCAGAAGCGTGTCCATGTCTGTGTAGACCTTGGATACCCGCTGGTTGATGCCTTCGTTGCTGGTCAGGTCGAGGGTCTTGCCAAAGTCAGCTGAAACATGGGAGGTGGTCAGCGTCCCGGCTTTGATGTTGGCACCCGTGATGGTTTCGCCGGCGATCTCATTGCCTGTGATCGTCCCGAAGAGGATCTCATTTGCCGTAATGGTCTTGGACGCGATCTCCGCGGCGGTGATGCTGTGTGCTACGATCTTGTCAGCGGTGATCGTCCGCTCCGTCAGCACATAGCCGTCAATGGTGTCCACCTGCGTGGAAACCAGGTCGCCCATGTTGTTGATGGTATAGACGATGCTCTGCTCACTGCCGCGAATGATGAGCCGTTCAACGGAAAGCTGCCCGGCCGTGATCTTGTTGGCGGTGAGTTCCACGATCTTAGCATCCGTAATGGAACCGTCCGCGATCTGTGCCGTTCCGACCGCGCCCTGCTCAATCAGGGCTGCGGTGATCGCGCCGAGGGCAATCTGTGCTGTGTCAACAGCGGCATTTGCGATCTGTGCGTTTGTGATTGCCGCCTGTGCAATCTTCGCTGTTGTAACGGCAAGGTCGTCGATCTGCGCGGAGCCTACCGACATATCAGCAATCTTGGCGCGTGTGACAGCAGCGTCATCGATCTTGGCGGACTCAATCGCGCCATCCTTGATGTTCGCGGTGTCGATAGCAGCGCCGGAAATATGGGCGTTGGTAATGGCGGCATCCGCAATCTTCGCGCTGTCGATGGCTCCGTTCTGAATATGGGCGTTCCGGATAGCGCCATCCTCGATCTTGGTATGCGTGATGGAGCCGTCATGGATGTGGGCTTCCTGGATCTCACCGGCACCGATGTGGGCGGAAGTGATGATGCCGTCCTCGATCTGTGCGGAGCCGATAGCCGCTTCAACGATCTTGGCGCGGGTAATGCTGGCATCCTCAATCTGTGCCGAACCGATGGCAGCTTCGGCAATCTTGCCCCTGGTGACCGCCATATCCTCGATCTTGGCTGTAGTGATAGCCGCGTCCTGGACATGCGCTTCTCCGACAGCCGCCTGCTGGATATGAGCGGAACCGATGGCGGCAGTCTTGACCTGCAGCGAACCGACTGACCCGCTCTGCAGCTGTCCGGAACCGACAGAACCCATTGACAGCTTTGCGCCGCCGATAGACCCGGCGGCAAGCTGACTGGCGGAAACCATGCTGCCTTCAATGCCGTCCAGTGCCGTACCGAGGGTGCAGGAGGTGTACTTATTCAGCAGGCAGTCATAGGTGTACTGTGTCATGCGCAGAGCAACGGTCAGGCCCAGCTTGGGAACGACCACCCTGACAGCATCGCCCAGATATACGCTGTGCAGGATGCCGAAGTCCCTGTACTCTACGGTGTCATCCACACTGAGGAAGTCCACATCCAGTGACACGGTCGGCAGGTCGCAGCCGTTGTCCAATTCGGTTTGGGCGGCTTCGCGCAGCTTGCGGTACACAGCGTCCTTGCTGGTGTCATCGGATTCCTTCGCGTCGCTGACTGCCAGATGCCCCCATTTAACATGAGGGTAGGCGCTGATATTGGGGCTGTCGATGTGCTTCTCAGGGAGGTACAGCACATTGCCGTCCTTGTCTTCGCCGGTGGGGACAATGCGTGTGACGACACCGGATTCGTCCAGGTCATAAGAAATGCCCAGCAGGTTCTTGCCCTGGCGGATCTCCACATCGGTATCCCTGCCGACACGCTGAACGAGGTACACATCATACCAGTCACGGGCAAGCTCGGCGGTGTATTTCTTGATGATGCCATCGTCCCCCAGCATGGCTTCAACGGGATTGATATGCTCGAACTCGATGCCGTCCGCTGAACCTGTCAGGTCTGTGTACATTGTGAAGTCGTGGCTGGATTCGCATTTGCTGAGTACGGCATTGGCCACGGTCGAACCGCCGATCGACCCGTCCGGCTTGTAACTGAGGATCATGTTGTCCATGAGGTCATAGAAGATATGGCGCGCATAGACCTGGACTTCCTTGAGGGTCGGGACGACACGGTAAATGCGGAAAGGCTGTTCACGGAGCTGACGGGATTCAACGACTTGACCTGTTGCCGTGGTGGAGGAGCCCTCGGTCCGGGCAAAGGTCAGGTAATCGGTGGACATATATCCACGCTTTCCGTCAGGAGCGGTGACCTCATACCAGCTGTCGCTGGTTTTGGCAATCAGCACGACTTCCTTGCCCTTGGCATACTGGCCGAGCCGTTTGTAATTTGTACCGGGGCCGGAGCGGAGGTTCAGCTTGCCGGACTTGGTCGTGATCGTATACACAGACCAGCCCGTGGTCTGATTGACCATCCTGACGCGAGGCGTCATGGCGGTGGGTACCGGGGCGCGGAGGATATTGCCGACCTGCAGGTAAGTCCATTTATCGCGGTCGTCCAGCGGATGGGCCATGTTCAGTTCCCATTCGCCATTCAGCGTTTCGGTAACAGCGCAGGCCGACGGGGTCAGGACGCACAGACCATTGTTTGCAAAGTCGGATGCGTCAGCGGGATAAACGCAGATCATGAGCGTCCTCCTTCCTTTTTAGAATGTGCGCCAGTTTGGTGTGATGACGATCCTGCTGACCGCGCCTGTCCAGGTAACATAAGCGCCGACAGACGGGATCTTTGGGTAGTCGCCGGACATGCAGCCGTTTTTGCTGGTGTGGTCCTGGTAACATTCCAGCTTCGGCGTGTCGATGGTCACTGTCCCGGTGACGCCGTTCAGTTCAAACAGATAGCCGCCGATAGCAATCTCGGCGTCCCCGGTGAGTGTGACCTTGACGATGGGCTCAGAAGCAATCTTTCCGGGATTGGATATGAACGTGCCAGAGGACGTTACTGTAATATCGCTGGCACGGAGGTGGAAAAAAGGCTGACAGCGGAAGGTCACCGCAAAGGAACGGTACGGGCTGCCGCGCAGTACTTTCTCAAAAGGGATCTGGTTAACGATCCGGGCATAATAAAAGCCATCCTGCCGATTGGCAAAGGTGACTGTGCCGCTCCCTCGAAGCCATGCGGCAATCTCGGTCAGGCGGTTGGTATTCTCAATGAAACAGGTGCAGGTCAGAAGCATATCATCGTAAACATCCTCGTCTTCCAGAACGGTCAAGCTGCCGGAACGTCCGGGGACGGTAGTGAACGTGCTTCTTTCCGCCGGGATAGTGATGGGCGGGTGTTCTTCCACATGTATGCCGTAATCTGTGGATTTTTTCCATTCCATTCAAACCAGTCAGTCAAAGGCAGCACCTCCATGAATGCACAAGAAAAGCGCCGCCCTTACGGGTGACGCCATAGAAGAAAGGGATGATCGTTTACTCATGACAAGCAACATCGTAAATATCGGGGTTATCTGATAGAATCTGTTTTGCAAAAGCAAGGCCATATTGCTCTTCTGCAGACAGCGAATCTTCGTGGGGAAAGGTATACGGAATGACCGAATAGGATTTCACGCCAGCAAGAAACTCATCAATGATGGTATGCTGATTGTCTGTTACTCCACGAACATCGATGTATAGGGTCTTTCCTTCATTTTCGATTGAACAGAAATAATGAGCATCCTCGTTTTGATCCGTTTTAAGATGCAGCCCAGCATATCCGTATTTTTGATGGAGAGCAATGGCGAACAAATCGCATGAACCATGAAGAAAAACTTGTGCATCATTATACGGATTTTCGTCTTCTTGAAAAGGCCCATGATTACCGTCATCAAACATTTTGTTGGAAATCCGAACAAGTGCATTTCTCTCAATCAAAGCCTTCACCTCTCGAAGAAGTCGAATATATTATAGCACTGAAAAACAAGAACAACAAGGAATCCCAACTTCGGGATTCCTTGCAGAGTGGGATGCTTTACTTGGGGGCTTTTCCAGTGCTTAGCCAGGCCAGCCAGCAGTCACGACAGCTTGTCGTATCGCAGTGGACACCCTCTCTGAAAGGCGGATGCCCACTGGCGATCAGTTCAGCAATTTCCTCGGCGGTATGGGTCTTCAGAAAAGCCTTGCCCGTTTGGGGCTTCTTGTTCTCAGGCATATCTTCAATCCTCCTGTTTTTTGTCGATTCGTCGAATCCTGTCGAATCCGTGAATGGCGGCCAGCGTGGATCCGTTGCTCCAAGCTACATGGATACCGCCCGCGTCGTCAACGTGCATCACCTTGCCGGTCATGCCCGCAGGCATCTCACGGTAAGGGTCGCACATTTCGATGAGTTCGACTTCGCAGCCGGCAGGATACTCTTCACGCAGGTGTTCCAATACTTCGGGGCGGATATGGAAAACCATCATGGCAGCACCTCCTTCCTTCAAGGGTAGTGACATATATCACTCTGAAAGCCTGATAAGTCAAGGCCTTACGCCATCTTTAATCCACGTCCATGCTGCCTTCGGCGGGTCAGCGTGGCGATCTCCACGGCAAGCGACTGCACATCCTTGTCATCTCGGATGTAGAAGGTATTCCCGGAGAGGTTCACGCTGCTCTGCTGATTGTAGGTCTTCCGATTGTCTGTATCGCCGTATGCGATGGCACTTTCTTTTGCTTCCTCAGTCAGGAAGCGGCTGGCGTTTCGGATGATACGAGCCTGGTCTCGGCTCTCGTCCAGGATACCTTCGCCAAAGCCGCGCATGGCCATCGCACCGATGTCGTCGCGGAACACGCGGGAGGGACTGTGAATCTTCAGCGCAGTCTTTGCGGCATTGACTGCGACCTGCGCAGCGGAACGCATCGCGGAGATGACACCCGACTGCCCGGCGAGGATGCCGGCGCGCAGGCCTGCCATCGCGTTCACACCGATAGACCGGAGCGAGGTGCTGGTCAGGCTGGAGGAGACGGCGGACTGGACATTGGAGGAAATGGAAGAACCAGCCGAAGCCATGCTGTAATCAGCAATGGCGGACGCAAGCCCTTGTGCGGCACTGATGCCAAAGGTGGAAAGCGTATCCGCCGTGAAAGCGGCGCCGACAGCAGACTCCACGGCGGAAGCCATCGCTGCGGCATCGGTGGAGAAGTCATAAGCTGCCATTCCGGCGCCAACACCCTGCGCGACATAATCGCCGGTGGGCTTCATACGTTCGGAAGGAGAATGAATGTCCAGCGCGGTATTCAGCGCGGTCTCCAGATTGCTGGCTATCGTCTCAGCGTCGCTGTCCCATCCCGCGGTAGTCATGCCTTCCGCTACACCCTCAAGGATGTGCGTACCGGTTTCGGTGGTATCCAGCTCCTGCAGGAACGTGAGGATGGTCTGGAGGTTGTCCAGGTCTTCCTGCTTGACTTCCTTGCCCTGCGCGATAGCGGAAACGACCTCTGCCACATAGGTGGATAGCTCGGATACACGGTCGGCGTTGAAGTCGGAGTTCATGGAGAAGTCCAGCGTACCCTTGTTGGTCGCGCCGGTAAGCCAGTTCCAGAAGCCGCCTTCCTTGTATTTCGCCATACGCTGCATTGCGGAATCGATAAGGTCCATCGTGCTGGTAGGCAGAAGCCCGACAGCCTTGCCGAGCGCGGTCGTACCGAACTGGTCGACCTCCGCGACTTCGGTGCGCAGTTCCGAGATCGCTTCTTCCGCTCCGGTGACATCTGCGGCAATCAGGATATGCATCGCGCCATCCGTGCCGAGAACGGCCACGCGGTTTGCGGTCAGCAGCTCAGACGGGACTGTCTCTACAGGAATCTCGATGCCGTCCTTGTAGAAATGGGCATTGGGATCAGAGAGGGCGTCGGTTGGGTTCTGGTAGACCTCGGACAGTTTGAGGATGCCGTCCACCTCGATGGGATTTGCCTTCATGAACTTGCGGTAAGCGATCAGGTCATAACCGTATATGCCTACTGTTGTAGTGATGTTGGGACGGGTCGCGCCGCTGTCATCATAGCGGACAATGTGCGCGGTGAAGTCCTGGAGTAGCTGGCTCTTGTCGCAGTTGGTCGCTTCAGCAAAGGCGGTGACGATTGCTTCAACTTGGGCAGAACTCAGCTTGGAGACATCAACACCTTCCGCTTCGAGGTAGCGTGTGACCATCGCGGTCACATCCGAAGGCTTGAGCGCCGTGGTCAGCGCGCCGCCTGTGGCTTCCTCATAAGCCAGCACGAAGGCTGTGATGCCTTCCGGGGTCAGTCCGCTGATGTCGACATTGTTGTCCTCACAGTATTTAGTGATGTAGGCAACAATATCACCGGGCTTGAGCGTGGACACGTCCGTCCCTTCGGCAAGCTCCTTATATGCGCTGACCATAGCGGTGACATTTGTGGGATTCAGCCCGGATACATCAGCGCCGGTCACGGTTTCCGCATAGGTGCCAACATACGCTATAAGGCCGTCTAACGTCAGCGCGGATCTGTCAGCACCTTCGGGGATTTCAGTGTATTTGCTGATAAACGCTTCCAGCATTGGCTGCTGCTCCTGGGATTCCGCATCCGATGCGAACCCGGAGATGATAGCTTCTGTCGTGATTGCGCCAGGATTGGAAGCGAACTCGTCCCAGCGGGACTGAGCGCCGGTCATGTCAAGGTCGGTGGCAATGGTCAGCACTTCTTCCGGCAGCGCTTCACCGAACATGGAGGAAAGCCCCGGAAGCTCGGAGGAGCGTGTGTTCAGGAAGGATTGTATGGAAGCCAGCTGCTCAAGGACGGAGGAGAAGTCGATGTCCGGGAACATGGACTGGACCTCTGCTTCAGAAAGGCCACTGTCCAGGAGGGACTGGATCTGGGTCAGCAGTGCATAGTATTCCGTCAGGGCACTCTCGTCCATTTCGGAGGAGAGCGCATCCATTTCCGCAAGGATGGCGGGGCGCTCGGAATCAGATGCCAGGTAATACTGGCGCATCAGCTGGACGATCCTGTCCATCTGATCCCCGGCAGTCTGCATGGATTCGGAATTCCATACCGGCATCACGAAATCCGCAAGCGTCTGTGCATACTCCGTAGCGGCCTGCCTGCGCTGTTCAAGGTAACGTGTGTTTAGGTCGTCCATAGCCGCCTGGCGTTCGGTACTGTCTTCGATCAGCTGGATGAGCGCGAACTCCTTGTCATACTGCGCATCGATCTGCGCGTTGACCGTTGCCATGCCCTGACCGGCCGCAACGATGGCGTTCTGATAAGAGGACACGTCCGCGTCCGATTCACCTCGTGCCTGCGCACGGGCGACCTCCGCGGCCACCTTGTCGCGGATCGTATCGAAGCCGCCGGAATCCGCTTCGACCAGGTTGTACTTGATCTCAATGGCACCCCGCACGGAAATGAGTTCCTGCAGACGGCGCTGATCTTCATCAGTGAAATACTTGCTCTGGCGCTTTTTGAGGAGTGCCGCGATCTCGGCATCCATTGCGTCCAGCGTGTCCATATCCGCCTGTATCTGGGCGGAAAGCCCGGTATAGCCGTTGGCATCCGCTGTTTCTTTCAGTCCCGCAAGCCCTTCACGGGTACTGGCGGTTAGCGCTTTCCATGAATCTGTCCAATCGCTGACGATGGCGTTCGTTTCACGCTTTCCATCTGTCCAAACGGCAATCAAGCCGTTATACCAGTCGGATGCCGCCTAGATGCCGTGCGCGGATTCCTTGGTGAAGTCGTCTGTGGACATGCCGAAAAATGACAGGCCCGCGCCGCTTTTTCCATAGAACGTATCGGCAGCAGTGTCTTTCCATTTCTTTGCGGTCTCTGCCATGCCTTCGAGGGCTTCACGCGCCTTTTTCGCGCCGGAAGCATAATCGACAAGGGCAATGGTACCGGCGACAACAGCAATAGCAACCGCCGCCCAGACCGCGGGCGATTTGCCCAAAACGGACAGAAAGCCGGTAAAGCCGCCGCCAGCCTTGCCGACTGCGGTGGCAAACGTGCCGAGGCCTTTGGCAACCTTGCCGATGCCGGTTGTCATCTTGCCGAACGCAAGGACGGCAGGGCCTATGGACGCGGCGAAGATCGCATGCTGGATCAGTGCTTTCTGTTCCGATTCATCCATTGCCAGGAGCTTTTCAATGAATCCCTGGATGCCGGAGATCATTTTCTGAACCGTGGGGTTTAGGTCGTTGCCGATCGTCTGTGCAAACAGCATCGCAGTGTTCTTGAGGTTCGTCAGCTTGCTGGCTGTTGTGGCATAGCGCTTTTCGGCAACGGTGGTCAGTTCGGTATTGGCGTTCCATGCGGCGTTGGCGGTAGCCTGCGTATTGGAGAACAGTTCTGTTGCGTTGGTAGCGCGGAGGATGGTATCGCGCAGACGGATCTCGCTGATGCCGATCTCATCCAGAACGGCAATGGCAGAAATACCTGCTTCGTCCATTTGCGCAAGGCCGAGGATGAACGCCTGGAAAGCAGCTGCGGGGTCACTGTCCCACAGCGTTTTGAACTGCCCGGAGGTCATACCGCAGACCTTGGCAAAGTCGTCGAGTGCCTGTCCGCCTGTTGCGCTGGCTACCTCCATTTTGACCAGCGCCTTGGAGAAAGCGGAGCCGCCCATCTGTGCTTCGATACCGACAGCGGATAATGCTGCCGAGAAGCCGAGGACCTGTGCTTCGCTCAAGCCGACCTGTTTGCCCGCGCCGGCCATACGCTGAGCCATAGCCATGATCTCAGATTCGGTCGTGGCGTAGTTGTTGCCCAGCGCGACCAGCGTACTGCCCATATTGCTGAACAGGCTTTGATCCATGCCCATGATGTTTGCAAAACGGGCCATAGAGGTAGCGGCTTCATCAGCGGCCATGTCCGTGGAGTTGCCAAGGTTGATCATGACCTCGGTGAAGTCCATGAGTTTGTCTGTCTTGATACCCAGGCGGCTTGCGGAGGTAACGACTGCGGCGATGTCCGTAGTGGATGCCGCCAGCCTGGTGGACATGCTCTTGATGTCGGAAGACATCTGCGCAAACTCCTCGCTGGTGGCGGTCGTGACCTTCTGGACATCGGCAAACGCAGACTCAAATTCCATGCTGGCTTTGACTGCCGTCGTTCCCAACGCGACAATGGGCGTTGTGATCGAAGCGGTCAGCGTCCTGCCAACTTTTTCAGCGGACCTGCCGATCTGCTCACAGCAGTCACCGAACTCGGTCAGCGCTTTGCCTGCCGCCGTCCAGGTGGACTGTGCCGTTCGGAGCTGGGCGTTGGTATCACGGATCGCGGCTTCGGTCTCACGCACAGCTGCCTGTGCGCGGTTCAGCTGTGTCTGCGCTGTGGACACAGCATCAGCGGCATTCTGTGTGCTGCGGCGGAGGACATCGTTCTGCCCGGCCAGCTGTTCGACCTCGGCGGTCGCTTCGGCGTACTCCTGCTGTGCGGCTTCCATGTTCTGCCGGGCGGCAATCGTAGCGGAGTTCGTTTCGCCAAGGGTATCACGGTAATGCTCATAACCGAGCGTCGCTGTCTCGACTTCCATACGGAGGTCTTCCTGGCGGTCCCTTGCATCGGCAAGGCGCTGGGCGTAGTCCTCCTGACGCTGATGGCACTCGGACAGTTTGGCAGTCGCGGTAGTCAGAGCGCGTTCGTACTGCGTAACGGCATCCCGCTGGAGGGTCAGCTTGCGTTCCAGCATCTCCAGCTTGGAGGTCAGCCCGGCAGCGGAAGTGTCGAAGTCTTTGACGCCGGCGGATGCCAGCTTGAAATAGGACTCCGCTTCCTGGATCTGCTTATTGACGGATTTGATGTTCCTCGTGAAGTTATCGGTATTGAGCGACAATGAAACGACAAGGTCGCGGAGTGAATCAGCCATGTACGGACCTCCTTCCTTTAGGGTTTAAGCGACGGCCAGACCGTATCGATATAACTCGGTTTCGGCGCGGTCTTCCTTTTGGTTTTCCGGGCATTCCAAGCACGGATACACAGGAAACCGAGCATGTCCATGCTGTCGATTTCCTGCATGCGCCATCCGCCTTCCAAAAGCGAGTTGTAGGTGGAATAGATGAAATCAGGCAGCGTCAGATGGTCGCCGTCTCCGTGGCTTCCGCCTTCGCTGCCTTCGTAGGGAACTCGTCAAGGATGGCAGTCGTCTGGGTCTGTACAGCCATGAGTGCAAGCGCTAGGTCATGCATCAGCCGGTCGACCGGGTAGCCGTCCAGCACCTCATCCACAGTGAACTGATTGCCGAATAGCAGGCAGAACCACTTGACCATCACATCCAGCGCTTCCGGGATGGTGATCTGTTCCTCCTGAGGGATCGTCTCGCCCTTGACGGCAGCATTGGAGATGACTACGATGCGGCTGTACATTTTCGCCGCAGGCTCCATCTCACGCAGTGCGCGTCCAGAGATATAGTCAACGGTGTATTTCTTATCGCCAAGCGTACAGGTGATCATTATGCTTCCTCCTTCTTGATAAGGTCGATCCAGCGCGACAGGCACCGCAGGAGCGAATGGTCGCACAGGCAGGAATAAGGCGGGTACTCGCACCGCATCTGACGGAGATAGAAAGTAACGCAGGCGCGGATCTCATCCCTACTCATGGCTTCCGGCTCTTTGCCGCGACAGCCTGTATATTCGGAAACGAAGTCGCCGGTGAAGAGAAAATCCGGATCAGCGTAGGCTGCGCCAAGCCACTCACGATAGACGGCCCTACGCGTGAAAACAGGGGCGGACATCACTTCGTCCGACATAGCTGACATTTCCGCAACCAGGCTGGTAGTTTTCTGAAAAAGGTCAGAGATCATTTCTTTTTCCTCCCTCGGTCTTTTAGGTGAATTTCAAAACGCCGGCCGCCGCCAGATGAATCAGACATCTGAACGACACGGTCGACGTAAACATGCTGAAAGGACGGAAGCAGGACTTCAGCTTCGCTGGTACCAAACTTCGAGATGTGCTGGACACCCGGAGCGGTCTTGTTATCGTCCATGACGAATTTGATTGAAGTAGAGCCCCTCGGCACCCAATGCCAGCTTCCGAATGATTCGGCAACGTCCTCGTCACTGGAAAAAGACTGAACGACTGCATTGCCATGACCCAGCTTATCGGTGAAGTAGTGAACCGTTCCCGGCTTCCACGTGTCGAGGAACACACTGTCGGCTACCCGGTCGGGGACACTGATGCCGCGATAGATCGAGCCGCCGTTATAGTAAGGCATGCGCATCAACGCCTCCGAAATAATTTCAGTCTCATGGGGCAGGCTGCCTTCGGTAAAGGCGTCATAGTCCGCGCCATAGTAGCGGATCTGCGTCATCTGTGCCAGCTGTGCATCTGCCAGCGTGTAGCCGGTATCTCGAAGAATCTGCTGCAAGGCTGTTGCGTTGTTCCGCCAGGGTGACAGCTGGTCACGCCCGATACGGCCGGGCAGGATGCTGCCGCCACCGCCGCGATGAGAGGATGAACCTCGCGTTCCCACAGGGGTCACCTCGCTCTCTCGGAGAAAGCCAGCCCCTTGGTGAACGTGTCGTAGTACGGCGCGTGGTGTTCGATATTGCCTTCGCACTCTTTCGGTACATCGCCAAAGAAAATGATCTTTGACGGAGCCAGCCGGGCAAGCATCTCGTTGTAGCCGTCCAGGAACATCCGGCGCGCATCCTTGTTCTTCTGTGTGCCGACCGAGGAAACGGCGACAGTACCACCGATGGGCTCACCATCGAAGCACCAGCTGTAGCTGTCTTTATCGATCCAGCCGATCGTCGGGATTACGGTCATGCCGACCCGCTGCCAGTAAGCACCCAGCTGGTGTTTCCGCCAGTGGTTATAGACCTGGACGGCTTTGGGGTAATCGACAAACATGGAGAAGTCTGGGGTCATGACCGCCGGGAACTGGCGCAGGAAAAGGGCATAGCGCGGAGGATCGTGCCATGCCCTTTGAAAAAGGTAATCATCAATGAAGAAATGGATGCCGTAACGGTCACGGTGCGGTTCGCGCAGCGCATGATTGAAACGAATCCACTCCAGTCGGGTATCAAGCTGAACCGGCCGGAGAACAGGAATGCCGTATTCTCCGGCCAGTTCAAAGCTGCCGAGTTCCAGATTGTGGCCATTTCGCTTGAGGGCTTCCAGCGACATTCCTGCTCACCGCCTTAGGCCTTCACAATGGAAGGCTCATAGACAGTGGAAAGGAACGCCGCGCCCTTTTCAGCGGTGAAGCCAGTCTCGCCCTCGTCGGCAACTGCCTGATAGCGGCCATCGTGTGTACGCTTGATGGCAGTGAACTCGACTTCGGGGTTCTGACGGGTAACGGTGTCGCCTTCCTTGGTGGCGAAGTTCTCGGTCAGGGGCTTGGCGCGGACCTTGAACAGCCAGACGAAGCGGAACTTGCTGTTGCTCTTTTCGGACTTGAAGCCGACCGCGAAATAAGGCGGCTTGTCCTGCGCTGTACGGATCAGGACGCCGTTATCGTCGATGACATTGGCGAACAGCATCTCCTGGATGGCCAGCGGGATGTCCGCCATCTTCAGCTTGAAGGTCAGCTGAGGATCAGCATAGAGCGTATCGAACTCGATATCGTCGGCGTACATGATATCGGGGTCGGTGTTGTCCGGGGTGACGGACGCTTCGATAGCGCCAGCCATTGCCTGGACGGTGCCGTAGGTGTGTTCGGTTTCGGTATCGGCAGTCAGTGGCGCGATGACCACGTTCTTAAGGCCGATGGTAGAGGAAACCGTAGGAGAAGCGGTAACAGACATGAGCAAAACCTCACTTTCTCAGTTCATTCAAAAGCCCGTCGCGGATGATGCCGAACGCTTCATCCTGACGGGTATCAAAGGCTGGCCGCACATACGGGTGCGCGGGAGCTGGTGCAGGGCCGCCGTGGCCGTACTCGACATAGGCGGGGTAATAATCCTCGTCATTCCAGTCCTTCCGGTGGACACCAATGGTGATGTGCAGCCCTGTTGTTTTGTGCTTCTTGACCTTGCCGGTCGAGATAGCGCCATGCAGCTTGTTCGAGATGATCTTCGGGTCGCGGCTGGCGTTGGATTTCATCTGGGCATCGATCGGGACGGCGGCGGCGCGCAGGATGCGTCTGGCAGCCGGTGCGCCTTCATCCGCTGTGTTCAGCGCGTTGGCCATGCGGTTGATGTCGCCGATCAGCTGATTGAAGCCCTGCATGTTCATGGCCATATCAAACTGCCTCCAGAAGACACCATGTCCATTGCACGGTGTACTGTTTTGTCGCGGTGTCATATGCCGGCTGATTGTAACCTTTGTCGCTTTCCTCAACCATGCCGAAGCCTGCGGCGTACATGGCTTTGCGGATGACATACCGCATTTCAGTCGGATCATAGTCCGACCAAAGGTTGAGGTAGACAAAGGTTCGGTAGAGCGAAGGGGCATCGTCCTCGTGCGCGGCTTCAACGGTGCATGCGGAGTAAACGGCATACTGGGCAGGCGGGTTCTGGTTGGCGGTCGAAGCACGCCATACGCCGGCATAGACCGGGATGCCGATATCTTTGAGGGCTTCCTGTACCTGCTTCATCCGCTCACTCCCTTTGCAATGGATGCTTTGAGACCCAGATAGGTCTTCTGGAACGAGTATTCGCCCAGCGTGGAGATCGTCCACTTGTCCCCGCGGAAGCGTACCCACATACCGGGCTTGACATCATCACGGTAGCGGATGGTGAAGTTGACCACAGCTTCCGTGTTCATGACATCGGCAGAGCGGTAATGCTGGTTGCCTGCGTCCGTAGCGGAAGCCCAGACCTTGCAGACGACCACCTCGCGCTCATCCGGGTAGCCGTTCTCATTGACTGTGTTCTCGGTATACCCGATCTCAACGCGGTGGCGGAGGTTGCCGGGGTGCGGCGTGCCGTCAAAGTTTTTATAACCTCGCAAAGCATCTCACCTCTGTCAGAACATCTTGTCAGGATCGCGGTACGGGTACAGTAGGTTCTCGAAAGCGATCCGCATCGTTCCGTACACAGCGCGGTCGGGGTTGTCGCGGTTCTCATAGTAGTGGCTGACGAAGAGAAGGACAGCCAGCCGTACAGGCTCAGGCGCAGCTTCGGGGAACTGTGTGCGGCAGAAATCTTCTGCCACCGCCTGTGCCTGTGCGACCAGGCTTTCGAGGTAATCGTCCTCATCGTCATCCTCGATACGGAGGTGGGCTTTCACCTCATCAACGGTGACGATCATGGGGCGTCACCTCACTCAGCGGCCATCAGGCCGGCAGAACGGAAAGCCGCCAGCAGACGGTTGTAATCCTCACGGAGCGCCGCGACAGTCGTGGCTTCACTGTCCGCCACAGCAGGCAGCTTCGCGCCGGACGGCAGGTCGAACAGCCCGTCAGCGCCTTCAACAGTCGCACCGGGCAGGAACGTCAGCTTGCCGCCGATGACCCATTCGGCACCGCCGTGGGCATGGTAGTTGCGGGTATTGGATTCCATATCAATCACCTCTAAAGGATGGAGGACGGCATGGAATCGTGCCGTCCTCCGGGATCATCAGGCCTTCATCTGCAGGACCTTGGCGGCTTCGGGCAGGATCAGCTTGCCGTCAACACGCTCGAAGGATAGGAAGCCGACCTGGCCGGTGGGCGCGTACAGCTCGTTCAGGCGCTGGAAGGTGCGTCCTTCACGGTCAGCGATCCAGTAGTAGGACATATCGCCGAACAGGATGCTCTTCGCGCCGGAGGCAACGGTAGGCATATAGGAAGAGGTGTAGACAGGGCGGTTCATGATAGTGTCGGGCGTACCGGCGGTAACAGAAGGCTGCCACAGGTAGTCGCCGGAACCGTTCTTCAGCTTGCGCAGGGCACGGACGGTGCTGTCGTTCATCATGAACACGGCGTTGCGGCGATAAGGGGCGCGCAGGGAGTAGTACAGGTCGATGACATCATCGAAGGTGATGCTTGCGCCGGAAGTGGTCACACCCAGCTGCGCGCCGACATCTTTGCCGTCGACCTTATCCGCAAGGATGCCGGTGGGCTTGCCGACGCCGTTGCCGGTGAAGAAGGCTTCTTCTTCGGCAGTGCCGATGCGGCGGGCGAACTCCTTGGCGATGTAGGAAGCGACATCGAAGACGCTGTCATGCAGCAGTTCATCGCTGACCTTGATGGTGGTAGCCAGCTTAAATGCGCCGATGGACAGCATGCCGAAGGTGTCGTCAGTCTCCGGGAAGGCAGCCTCCTCATCGATCCAGCTGGCAGTACCCTTGGAGGCTACAACGGGGATCTTGCGGTCGCCGCTGGAAGTGGTGATGACGTGGCCGAACTGACGGAAGATGTTCTGCTCCTCGAGCGCCTCCACCAGGGTACGCTCGAACTCGTCAGGCGCCAGGTAGCCGCCGTGATCGTCCTCGCCGATCTTCAAGGCGTTGTGGATGTCATAAGACATGGACTTGGCACGGACCATGTTCCAGAAGGCGGAGTTATACTCGGCGGAAGCGGTGCCGCGCTTGACCTTCTCCTTGGGCTGGCCATTATCGGGACGGTTCACGATGGGCTGGCTGACAGGCTTGTTCATCTCATTCTCGATGGCATCCTGGCGCTCCAGACGGTCGATCTCCTTCTTCATGCGGTCAACGTCATCGACCATGCGGTCATAGGTGACGGCATCCTCGGCAGACATGGTGCCATCGGAGCCGATGTGGGCGTCACGGTACTTCTTGGCGGCTTCCCACAGGTTGGCGCGCTTTTCGCGCAGGGCAAGGATCTGATTCATATCGGTTTCCTCCTTTTTAGTAGCGAAGGTGTTCAAGACGGGTATCGGCGTCGAGTACCTTGACCCGGCTGGTATCGGTGGGTTCGGGCGTATCTTCCGGCGCGGGACTTTCTGCGTGGATGGCAGCCCGGACGAGGTTCATCAGCTGCACTGTGGCCGCTTTACTGGAAAAGGAAAAAGCCACCTTTTCGGGCGGCTCTTCACCTTCAAAGAGGACCTCGTCGCAGAAGCCGAGCTCCTTGGCGCGGTATGCGTTCATCCAGGTCTCGGCATCCATGAGTTCGGACAGCTGCTGGCGGCTCATACCGGTCTTGATCTGGTAAGCATTGATGATGCTTTCCTTGACCTCATCCAAAAGCGCGATGGCTTTCCGCATGTCACGGGTATCGCCGCAGGCATTCGTCCAGGGGTTGTGTGTCATCATCAGCGCGGTGGGACTCATGCAGACCTTTGTGCCAGCCATTGCCACAACGGACGCGGCAGACACGGCAAGGCCGTCGATCTGAACGGTCACATCAGCCGGGTACTCCATGAGCATGGTGTAGATCTGGCTGGCAGCCACACAGTCGCCGCCGACACTGTTGATGTGGACGGTGATCGGCTGATTGCCGGCATTCAGTTCACTCTTGAAGGCCGCAGGGGTGACTTCATCCCCGAACCAGCTTTCCTGAGCGATAACGCCTTCCAGGTAAAGGGAGCGCTGGCCGGTATCGGTGTTTTCCGTCCAGTTCCAGAACTTGTTCACTCTGATTCCTCCTTTCGGCTGGCCCAGACGATGCCGGAGAGAATAAAAAAGACACACGGGACAGCAACGCTGTTCCCATATGCCTTATACTCGGCGGCATCCGTATTCGGGTGCTTCAGCCATTTGATGATTTGGTTTTTCGTTCGCGGCCGAACCTTGCCTTGAATGCCGTCCCACAGGGCAAAAATGCCTGACCAGCGCTGTACTTCCTCATCGGAAGGCTCGGTACTGTCAAGGTCATGGCACCAGCCGTCCGGGTAGCCCTGTAGGCGGCAGCACTCATCGGGTGTCAGCCTGCGAACAAGGTATTCGCTCACCGGGGCAATGATCGGCGGATCTTTGTAGTCCCGTGCAAGGAGCGCGGGGGTCTTTTCCTCCACGGCGGCAAAGAAGCCTACGTTCATGGCGCAGACAGCATGGCGGTCGATAGTGTTGAGGGTGAAGGAGACTTCCTTGTTCACGCCATCGCCCTGGGGGCCGTTCGCGTCTTTACGTCCGATCATGCTGCCCTGGATCGCGTAGCTTTCCACGACAGCCATGCCGCCCTGGTTACAGACGGGGTTGCCGCCGCTGGTGTCCAGGGTGCGGCTGGTCTCGGCTTCATAGAAACCGCTGTGCGGGTTGTCCGACAGCATGGAGTTACTCTGATCGGAGCAGATTCCGTAGACCTTCGGGGCAAAGATCGTCTGGTCATTATTGGTCGCCAGCGTTGCCGACATATTCTCCTGGATGAGCGGCCCTTTGCCGCCGCCTTCGCAGCCGGAACGGATCTTGAGTGTGAGCGGCACGGTATTGCCGCCAGTACCCATCCGGGCGGTCAGCGTCTGGCAGATGCCGTCCTCATTTACCTTGATGCGGCTATCCGTGGGGTTGTACTCGATGGCGACGCCGGGGACGACACCGGCACGCAGCGTGGGCGATTCTTCCTCAACGTAGCCTATACCTCGGCTGTCTGCGCTGTGTTCGGTGCAGAAGCCTGCCGCACCAGCGCGGCTTTCAGTGCTGCCGGAAGTTCCTTGCCGCGCTTCTCTGCCCGGCGGAGTATACCCAGACAGGCCTTCGGACTCAAAGAGTACCTGTCCGGCACGTTCTCCTGTAAGATCGAGGACAACAAATATACGCCGCCGTCTTTGTGCGACTCCCCAGCCCTTCGAGGCATCGAGGATGCGCCAGGCGAGAGAATAATCGTTTCCCACGATCTCACCGGCTCCGAGCCATTTTCCGTCCGCAGGCATAGGAACATCTGCCGATCCGTCTGCGATTTCGGCAAGGCTCTGGAAGACCTGCCAGAGGTCAAAGCCTGAGTTCGAGGACAGTGCGCCCGGCACGTTTTCCCACACTGCCCATTTCGGATAGTTTCCATTGGTGCTTCGCCTCATTTCCTTGATGATGCGAACGGCTTCAAAGAACAGCGAGGACTGTTCGCCGCCCAGGCCGGCGCATTTGCCGGCGATAGAAATGTTTTGGCAGGGACTGCCAAACGTTATGATGTCCACGGGAGGAATCTGCTCACCGTGGATGGCATGGACATCACCCAGCTGAAGGACATCCGGGAACCGCTTTTCGGTCACGCAGACAGGAAAAGGCTCGATCTCGGAAGACCAAACGGGGGTGATGTCAGCCATTTGACCCGCAAGGCAGAAACCGCCGATGCCGTCAAACAGACTGCCCAGCGTCAGTGTTTTCCTGCTGTTCATCTGGCTGTGCCTCCTTTTTCTGTTTTCTGCGCCGCTGCGGAGCTTTTTTAGGCGCCTAATCTGCCGGCTGCTCCGGCGGCTTTTCTTCTTCAGCCGCTTTCTCTGCTGCTGTGGCCGCGGCGATTACCTGTGAGATGCCACAAAGGTTGATGGGAACCATGTTGCCGTTGACAAGGTAGGTCGAGCCACCCTCCTCGTCAGGGATGGGATTGAGGTTTTCCAAGGCGCGGATATCGTTCGCGGACATCCAGCCATTCTGCCTTGCGATGGCGTAGCCTTCCATGCGGGACTTATAGTCGCCACGCATAAGGCCGTCTAGGTTGAACTGGACATAGAAACGGCCCTTCTCGCTGTCTACGAAAAGGGCTCTGTTCATGGCCTGCTCGATACGAACCAGCCATGGCCGGATGGTGTGCACGGCAAAGTCGATGCTCTGGTTTTCGATATTGCTGAAGGTTGCGCGGTCAAGGTTGCCGACCAGGTGTGGCGGTACACGATAGATGCGGCAGATTTCCTCCACTTGGAAGCGTCTTGTTTCAAGAAATTGCGCTTCATTATTCGGCAGGCTGATCGGCGTGAAGGACATATTCTCTTCAAGGATGGCGACCTTGCCGCCATTGCTCGATCCGCCATAGGTTGCGTTCCAGTTCTCGCGCAGGCGCTTGGGGTCTTTGACCGTATTGGGGTGAGTCAGCACACCGCTGGGACGCGCACCGTTTTTGAAGAAGGTGCTGCCGTATTCCTCGGCGGCAATGCCCAGACCAATTGCGTTCTTTTCCAGCGCGATGGGGCTGTAGCCCATGATGCCGTCAAAACCCAGACCGGGAATGTGCAGCACATCCGTGGGCTTGAGTTTGACAGCGTTGCCTTCGGTGGTCGTGTAGGTGTAGACCAGCGCGCCGGTCTGGTTGTTGCGGTCGACTTCCATGCGTTCAGGGAGCAGCGGATAAAGGCTGGCGACATGGTTCTTACCCGTGCGGATGATTTGGCAATACGAATTGCCCCACAGGAGTAGATGGCTGAGCATAACCTCACGCATGACAAAGGAAGTCATCTCCGGGTTAGGCTCGTCATGGAGAATGCGGTACAGCGGATGATCGGTCGCTTTCTGACTGCCGGTGTCGGTATCCTCATAGACCGCAAGCGGCAGCGACGCGATGGTTTCCGCAATGACCCGGACACAGGCATAAACCGTGGACATCTGCACAGCGTTCTTCGGGTTGACGGTTTTGCCTGAGTTGCTGGAGCCAAAGAAGAAAGTTGGTGCGGCAGAGATAGCGTTTTGAGGCTTATCCCGCGAACGGAAGAAGCCGGAGAAAGGATTTTTCATAAAAACCTCCGAAAAATGTTCTTTTATACTTGACAAATGCACGCCATTACAGTATATTTGTAATGTAAGGAGGAGCGAGTGATGCAGACTTACAGCGTGAGCGAGATTGCGGCAGCCCTGGGCACAGACCAGGTGACTGTCAGAAGGTGGATCGCCAAAGGAGACCTGCCGGGAACACTGGATACCAGAAAAGGCGGCTATCGGGTTGCCGAAGCCGACCTCGAAGCATTCCTTGAATCCAGGCCGAAGTATGCGCGCCTTGCTGCTAATTCGGGACTGCTTGGTCGAAAGGCATCTATGATGGTTGGCAAGGCGGCTATCAACAGGGTGCTAAAGATCGTAGGAGATCTTCCCGCCGCAACGGCTGTACCTTATCTGAATGCAGAGATTGAAAAAGCCATTCAGGAGCAGGAAGCTAAGGAGCAGGAACTTGCAACCATTAAAGAGAACATCGCTGCACTCAAAACCTTGCGGGACGTGCTCGCACACAAAATCGACTTATCGAGTACCGAGGAGGACTTAAAATGAATCTTACTGCTGAACTTATCAAGTGGGCGTTTGCCCATCCCGTCCTGGCTTCTCTGCTGGGGATTACTGTTATTGGCGGCGGCGCTGCTGTCAGTGTCGCCATGGTAAACAACGTCGGCATGGTGGCTGGAAAGGCAATCGAGAAAGGCACCGGGTTTGCTGTAAACAATGGCAAGGTCGCCTTTGCCATGAATCATGAGCCTATCCCGTTTGAGGAGCGTCAGGCTATCCCCGAACAAACTGAGGTACAGCCTGCCTGATACGATTGCGACCTTAGGTCCGCTTTTTCATTCCACATCCTGCACGGTCACAATAGCGCCCTGCACAGTGATACATCCGCTATCGCAGTCGTACACAACGGTATCGCCGTCCATGCGGAGGATGCCGATGAAACCGGCATGGGTTTCTAGCAGGTCCCCGGTCTGGGAGTAGATGCGCATCACGCGCTCACAGCCGTTGTCATGGATGACGATGTCACTGCCGACATAGTTGTAGTAGCAGATCAGGCAGAACAGGCACACGATGGCACATACGACCAGAACGTAATGCAGGAGCGCATGGGTTACAGTCAGGACCTTTTTCCAGTTGATATCCATATACATTCCTCCTATATGGGTCGATTAGTAGCCACTGCCGGTCTTTCGGTCGTGACAGGGTTTGCAGAGCGGGTTCCAGTTGTTTTCGTCCCAGAACAGCCGCTTGTTCCCACGATGAGGGATGATGTGGTCAACAACGGTCGCTGGGGTGAGCTTGCCTTCGCGCAAGCACTCCGCACACAGCGGATGCCGCTGGAGGTACGAACGCCTGGCCCTTCGCCACTCAGCGTTATACCCTCGCGCATCAGCACCGCCGCGAACACGGTCGGTGCTGTACTGCTGGTGTTCCCGACAGTAGACATCGCTGTCACAGAGGTTGGGGCATCCGGGAAAACGGCATGGGCGGCTTGGTGTTCTTGGCATATCGGTCACCTCACCAGTCCAGCGTGAGCATGTCACGCACATCGTAGATACTGCCGCCGCCCAGGTTCTTCATAGCTCAATCCAGCGCCATAACCAGAGCAACCGCGCCATCGATCTTTTCCGTGGATTTCTCCTTGTCGAGCTTGATATTGCCAGCAGGGTCGGTACGGACGAAGGCATTGTCCATGTTCCAGCGGAGGATCGGGTTGCCGCCGTGGTTCAGCTTGTGTTCCAGAACGATGCGCATGAGTTCCTTGGTCGGCGGCGACATATCCTTGAATCCCTGACCGAACGGGATCATGGTGAACCCATCGTCCTGCAGGGTCTGAACCATCATGCTGGCATTCCAACGGTCATAGGCGATCTCGCGGATGTTGTAGCGCTCTGCCAGCTGGCAGATGAACTGCTCGATGAAGCCGTAATGAACGACATTGCCTTCGGTCGTGATGATGAACTTCTGCTTTTCCCAGACATCGTACATGACGTGGTCGCGCCGGACGCGCAGCGGAAGCGTATCTTCGGGAAGCCAAAAGAATGGAAGAACGGTATAAGAGCCATCTTCGTCGTTCGGCGGAAAGACCAGCACCAGAGTTGTAAGGTCGCTGGTGGAGGAAAGGTCAAGCCCTGCATAGCAGGCGCGGCCTTCCAGTTCCATGAGGTCGAGCCGTCCGCCGCATTCATCCCATTTGTCCATCGGCATCCAGCGGATGGACTGCTTGACCCACTGGTTGAGTCGAAGCTGACGGAACATGTTCTCATCCGCTGGGGCTTCAAGCGCTTTATGGTAAGCATCCCGGACTTTTTCAATGGAGATCGTGTGTCCGAGGGACGGATTGGCGCGGTACCAGTTCTTTTCATCCTGCCAGTCTGCGTCGTCGGGCAGGCCGAACAGCACGGGGTAAAAACGAGGGTCAGCCTTCCTGCCTTCGATGATGTCCAGCGCTTTCTGATGGACTTCCCAGCAGATGGAGTTGCGGTCGGTACCGGCTGTCGTCAGGAAGAACCAGAGCGGCTGCTTTCGAGCATCGCCGGAGCCCTGAGTCATTACGTCATAGAGGGCGCGGGTCGGCTGCGTATGAAGCTCATCGAAGATGCAGGCGGAGACGTTCAGACCGTGCTTGGTGGCGACCTCGGAGGAAAGCACCTGATAGATGCTGCCCGTGGGCTGGTACACCATGCGCTTCATGGACGGGATGATCTTGATGCGCTTGCTGAGTGCCGGAGACTGTTTAACCATATCGACAGCGACATCAAAAACGATGGCTGCCTGCTGTCGATCGGATGCGCAGGAGTAGACCTCTGCTTTCCATTCATCATCATTGGCTAGCATGTTCAGCGCAAGCGCCGCACCAAGCTCGGACTTGCCGTTTTTCTTGGGGATCTCAATATAGGCGGTATTGTACTGCCTCTGATCTGGATAATCGTCGCGCATCGTGCCAAACACGTCTGCGACGATTTTTTTCTGCCAAGGCAGCAGAAGAAAGGGCTTCCCGTGAAATTCACCCTTGGTATGTTTCAAACATTCGATAAAGCGGATGACACGTTCCGCCTTCTTTTCATTGAAGGCCATGTTACCACCCGCCTTTCAGAATGGATTCCATCGGGTCGTCGGCAGAGCCGTCCTCACCGCCGCTGTTGGCGATGATGCGGCTGCGCGTAGCTGGGGTTAGCCCGAACTCGGAGCAAAAGGACTGCATGATTTTTAGATTCTGCTGGGCAATGCTGACCTGCGGCACCTGCTGTACATAACCGGACGGCGTCTGGAAGATGGAACCATGCTGGGAGATGAACTCCTCGGCTTCCTTCCATCTTGCATAAGCCTGGCAGTAACCAGCAAAAGCGGTAATGTCAACGATCGTCAGGACACCCATCGCTTCAAGGGATGGAGCAAGCCGCTTCCATTCCTTTTTCGCTTCGGCTTCGAGCCACGCTGGGCATCGGAGCGTGGCTTTCGGCGGCATCGGTTCATGTTCGTTGAGCGGACGCTTGCCGGGGTTGCCTTCGAGCGCTTTGAGCGCTGTCGGCTTTGGCTTTCGGCCTCGTGTAGCCATCCGGCATTCCTCCTTTCCATGTTATCGGGGTACGAAAAAAGCACCCAGAGACTTCTGAGTGCCTGAAATATGGGACTGTGAGATTATTGTGCGGGTTCCATAAGGTCAATGGGCTGGCAGCCTAACGCATTGGCAAGGCTGATAACAGACGCGGCGGATGCTTCGTTGATGTTATTGCGGCGCTGCTCATACAGTTGGATCATTCGAAGCGTAACACCGGAGTGCTCACTAAGCTCCTGCTGGGTGAACCCTCGGGCTTTGCGGATGGCCTTCAGTCTGGTGGGCTGCGCGTTCATTGCAGAGGCAATGATGCTATCCGCGACTTCAATAAATTTACTGATGTCCGCCTCATGCAGAATATAGAGCGACTGCACCTTGGACGGGGTCAGTCCGCCGCGCACAAGGTCCGAAAAACGCAATCCTGTGAACCATTGGTAATGAGCCAGTGCCCATGCCGCCCAATATACGGCATCCTTATCAAGAGACTGTGTGGCTTCGATAGACGGACGGGTGCCGGTGGTCTGAAACACCACTTCACGAGCCAGTTCAATGCCGGAAAGTCCCGCAATATATTTGGGATTTCCGCTGCCGAACTGCTCCGCAAGACCCGACAGGATGAACCAGTTGAAGAAGGTATCCGCATCATAGCCACAGTCGTTGACCGCGTACGCAAGCATATCGCCGAGGTTATCGGCGGCATCATTTAAGTATGATTCGTTGTAAGCGTGTGTCATCATTCTGCCATCTCCCTCTGAGAATATCCATCATATATACTTCGTTTTCTGCCGCAGGATTGCTTCTGGAACGACGGAATTCTTCGCGGGCTGCGGTATCGCGGGCCATGCGCTTTGGATAGTAGATCGTACCGTCCGCCGGATGGCTGTCAATAAAGCTGAGCCGGTTGAAAGCCCGCTTGCTGATAGGGACAATCTGGATACCCAGTTTGCCCAGCACCATTGCCTTTTCCAGCCGGGAAAGTGAAATGGTGTTGTTGAGAAAGGCATTTGCAAAGGTAAAGTAGGAGTCGTCTGCCCGATAGCCGATGATGACGTCCTTGTCGCGATAGGTAGGCTTAAAGGTAGACAGCATATAGTCCTTTGCGTCAGCCGCGAGATCGCTGCTTACCTTAAAGGTGCGGTTCTCCAGCAGAATGGCCAGCCAGTTCAGAATATGATAATCGCCGTCAGTGAGGTTCATGACGCTCAAATCGGTCATGTCAAATTCATACTGATTGGCAAATCCACCGTTTTCCGTGGTACAAGCCCATTCCTTGGCAAGTTCTATGGATTCAGAGCAATAAAAGCCCATGCCATAGTCATTATGCGCATTGCCGAAGCCGAATACAGGCTTACGGATGATATTCGGGGAACCATGAAACAAAACCATATCATCATCCTCCTATCGTTAAAACGATAGTTTTCGTTCCGAATTGATTATATCGCTTTAACGATAGTTTGTCAAGTGAATACTTGCGGAACGACTTGCTGAAAGGTCATTTTCTGCCCGTCACGCAGCACAGAAATGCTGTCCGCACCATATTCGGTGGCATAGCGCGTGACGATGACTGAGGCATAGCGCGGATCAAGTTCCATCGTGCGGCAGACGCGATCAGTCTGTTCACAGGCCATGAGTGTACTGCCAGAGCCGCCGAACAGATCCATCACCACACCGTTAGGCGCGGAACTGTTCTTAATCGGATAAGCCAGCAACGGGATGGGCTTCATGGTCGGGTGTTCCTTGGAGTGCTTCGGCTTATCAAAGTTCCAGACTGTGGTCTGCTTGCGGTCGGAGAACCAGCGATGCTTGCCGTTGGGCATCCAACCGAACAATACCGGCTCGTGCTGCCACTGATAGGGACTTCTTCCAAGAACGAGAGAGTTTTTGACCCAGATGCATACGCCGCTGATGTGGAAGCCGGCTTCCTTGAAGGCACGACGGAAGTTTAAGCCTTCCGTATCCGCATGGAAGATATATGCGGAACCGCCTTCTGCCATATGAGCCGCCATATTGCGAAATGCCGCCAGAAGGAATTCGTAGAACTTCTCATCTGCCATGCTGTCGTTCTGAATGGATTTGCCGTCAGCAGATTCATACGCCACGTTGTAGGGCGGGTCGGTCACGACCAGATTGGCTTTAAGCCCGTCCATAAGGAGATCGACATGGTTTGGATTGGTACTGTCGCCGCAAACCATTCTGTGCCTGCCCAGTGTCCAGATATCGCCCGGTAGAACAAAGGGTTGCATGGATTCTGGGGTGATATCGCAGTCATCATCCTTGACGTTCTTATCGTGAACTTTGGAGAAGAGATCATCTACCTCAGCGGCATCAAAGCCTGTCGCTCCTACATCATAGCCGGACAACTGGAGGTCAGAGAGCAGGTCAGCCAGGGCTTTCGGCTCCCATTCACCGACCGCTTTGTTGAGCGCGATATTGAGCGCCTTTTCATCCTGCGGGTTTTCGATATGCACGACTACGCAGTCGATCTCGGTCGCACCTTCCGCAGCCAGCACTTTGTAGCGTTGATGGCCGCCCACGATGTTGCCGGTCACTTCGTTCCAGATAACTGGATCGACATAGCCGAAATCGTGCAGGCTTCGCTTGATTTTTTCATATGCCGGATCACCGGGCTTGAGGTCCTTGCGAGGGTTGTACTTTGCGGGCTTGAGCGCGGAGACTGGCATTCTTTTGATCGTCATTTCGGTAATCATAGGTCCTCCTTGCTGCCTTCAACAGGGCGGCTTTTTGCGTTCCGGGGGCTGAATACCCCGGGCCCCCAATTTCGCGGAATTTTACGCGAGAGGGGGCGGCGGTCTCCTGGGGATACCGCCAGGGTTCGAGGCCCCCCTAGGCTCCACACACTTCTCCACGGCGAAGTGTACCTTGGCGAGGGCGGCGGCGGGTCGCGGGTCGGGCGGCAGGTGGCGTCCCAGGGGACGGCTGCGGAGCGCGGAAGGGCGGCGGGGCGGCTTGCCGGGGGGCGAAACGGGCGCGACCAGGGCAAAAACGGGGCAAAAGCCGGGGCGTGCGGCGGGAAAACGGGGCAAAAAGCCGAGTTTCGGCGCGCACCAGGGCGGGTTTGGCGGCGGAAGCCGGGGAAAAAAGCCAGGCGGAAGCCGGGAAAAAGAGCCGGGACGGCGGGTTTTTGCCGGGAACGGCGGGGCGTTCGGGCGGGAAAAGCCGGGGTCAGGGGGCGCGGCGGGGGCTGTACGGGGGCAAAAAGGGCGGAAAAAGCCCCTTCTTGGGGGGCGGCGGGGTAAAAACGGCGGAAGAAGCAGTTTTTCTGGGCGGGGCGTGACGGGTTTGCCGTCTCCCTCTGCGCAGCGAAGACAGGCTTCACGGGTAGGCGCATTTTCGCGCATATAAGGAAGGAACTGGCTCGGCGGTGTAGATCGCACAAGATCTTCGGCAAAAGATCGTGCACTTAATCGGCCTTGCTATTTCGGGGCTTCAGAGTGATGAATGTGTCACGCCGCAGGGCACACCCCCACGGAGCGGAAAAGCGAAAGGAGAAAGCCCCATGAAAACCCAGACCTTCGGCATCGAACTCGAAATGAACCACATCCTGCGCATGAAGGCGGCCGCAGTCATCGCCGCGCACTTCGGCACGACCCCCAGCGCCCCCGACCACACCTGCTACCACACGCAGACCATCCGCATGCCCGACGGGCGGGTGTGGAAGGTGATGCGCGACTCCAGCATTCCAGGACCCGACGACGAGAAGACCGAGGTGGTCAGCCCAATCTGCCGCTGGGAAGACATCGAAACGGTGCAGGAACTGGTGCGCGCCCTCCGCAAGGCTGGCGCGAAAGCCGACCCCGCACACTGCGGCATCCACGTCCACATCGGTCTCGGCAGCCACACCCCAAAAACGCTCCGGAATCTGGTGAACATCGTCAACGCGAAGGAAGATCTCCTGACCCAATCCCTGGACATTGACCCCGAACGCCGCGCGCAGTGGTGCAAGCCCGTCGACCCCGACTTCCTCGAAAGGGTGAACCGCCGCAAGCCCACCACGATGGAAGCCTTTGCCAAAGCCTGGTACAACGACACCGACTGGCAATGGCACGCCCACCAGCACTACGACCAGAGCCGCTACCGCCTGCTCAACCTCCACGCGGTGTGGCAGAAAGGCACCATTGAGTTCCGCGCCTTCAACAGCACCCTCCATGCGGGAGAGGTCAAGAGCTACATCCAGCTCTGCATGGCCATCAGCCACAAAGCCCTGACCGCGAAGAGCGCGAATCCGACGCGGCCGGAGACCGATAACCCGAAGTACACCTTCCGCTGCTGGCTCCTCCAGCTGGGCTTCATCGGACCGGAATTCGAGACTGCCCGCGAACACCTCACCAAGCACCTTACGGGAAACAGCGCCTGGCGTCAGGCCTCCTAAATCGAGGAGGCCTGCGCCACACACCCCGCCTGACGATGGTTCGATGGCAACGAGCCGAAACGCCTAAGACGTCGCGGGAAGCCACGCGCTCTCAAATCAAGAATGCGTACAGCGCAAGGAGGACACACCATGAAAAAGCAGGACATCAACCGCATCTACACCGAGAAGGTCGCCGAGCTTCTGGCCCGTGGCTATCAAATCAACCCTGAGACCATGAGAGGCAGCCAGGGCGAATGGGCACACATCGACTTCACCAACGGCTCTGAAATCCTCCGGGTACTGATCGACAGCCACAGCAGCTTCAGCGAGGGCTACGACGAGATCATTCGCATCACGGTCGGCAGATGCACAGACCACATCCGCAGGCGCTGGGACACCATCTGGAACAACCACCTGGAGGTCATCTCCCAAATCGAGCTGGCCAAGATCAGCGAGAACTTCTACACCACGGTCGAAGAAGGCAAACGGATGGCGGAGAAGCGCTTCGTCCGCTGGCGCGCACTCCGCGGCCAGAAGGCACAAGACCTCAGCCCGGCTCACAAATCGATCGCCCTCCGCTGGCTGCGCCGCCAGCCGCGCATGAAGACCTGCCAGCTGGCTGACATCACGAAGATGATCCGAACCACACGCCGCGACGGCACGGTGAGCTACGAAATCACCGCCAAGGGCAAGACCTTCAGCCTGCACGCCTGATGATGACCGCCAGCACCGGCCGAAACACCCGCGAGGGTGTCGCGGGAGCCACGCTCCTAAATCAAGAACGCGCACAGCGCAGGGAGGACACACCATGAAGACAGCATTCGTCCGCAAAGCATCCGACCTGGATGAGGTCATCGATTGTACCCGCCGGGCACACAGCACCGGCCGGTACGAGACCTGCACCAGCGACTACTACATTGCCGAAGGAGTCACACTCTCCGAAATCGAGTGGCGCTCCCTAACCGGCTGCCTGCTGGAAGAACGGGACTGGATCGCGGCATTCTCGAAACGCGGGTATCCCAGCCGGGAAGGCGCACAGCCCTGCATCCGCGTGGCTTGCAAATCCGACAGCCGGGTACTGATCATCGACCCGCAGGGTTACGACTACGCACGGTATGCCAGCATCGAAGAAAAGCCTGGCGCTTTGAAATAAAGCGGGGCCCGGACACATCATCCGCTTGACTTTCTGCCCGGTCAGAGTGATGAATACCATCACGCCGGGCGGAAACGCAGGCTTCCAAATCGGCATCAGCAAGGAGGACAAACGAAATGAAGTACATCGCATACGGCAGCAACATGGTCGAGAGCCAGATGGCACACCGCTGCCCGGACGCCAGACTGATCGGCACGGGCTACATCGAGAGGGCAAAGCTGGAGTTCTACCTCCACGCCACTGTGGAACGTACCCGCTCAAGAAACAGCTGCGTTCCGGTCGCCGTCTGGGAGATCAGCGACGAGGATGAAAAGAACCTCGACCGCTATGAAGGTTTTCCCCGCTACTACGTGAAGAAGGAATGGAAGGTGAAGATGAACGACGGCTCTGAAATCAAGGGCATGGTGTACGTGATGAACCTCATAAGGCCGCAGCCGCCGACCATCGGGTACTACAACGGTATCTTCGATGCCTACAACAAACTGGGGCTTGGCTCTGAAATCGAAACGGTCCTTGAACCGGCGCTTCAGCGCAGCCTTTTGCGCGGGCATCGCTGATCAGCACCCGCGCCCTTTATGCCGCCTTCGGGCGGCTTTTTTTGTCGGCTTTGAAATCGCCGCACGTTTGCCTCGTGTCGGGCTTTAGGCTTCGCTTGGGGAACAATCCCACCCGAGGCCGTGAAGCCCGACGTGAGGCAAACGTGGCCGGCACGTCTGCAAAGGAAAAGCCGCCCCGAAGGACGGCTTTCAAATGCCCGTGGTATCCCGCTTATTTGCCGGGGAGAAGGTCGGCGCAGACCTCGTTGCCGCTGTTCGTCTTCTTGAATCGAAGGATCAGCGTACCGTCCGCGACCTCGAATTTCATCTGGAAAGGCTGTGTCCAGATCTGGGTAAGCCCTGGACAGCTTTCAAATGCGGCAAGCCTGATCTCTTCATCATCGTCTCCGTTCAGGTACCGCTCAAAAGGGCGGAACAGCACGGGGGCATGCTGTGTGCTGAGTAGGTGCCATACTTCTTCACCGGGCATGGCTTTGAAATCGGATGCGGGACGGTCGGGCTGAAGACCGACCCAATGATACAGCGATGTCGGTACGTTCATGAATGCCAGCTTCGCTTCATCCACGCCGCACTCATCGCAGACCATGATGTCCGCGATCCGGCTCAGTGCGTTGGTGTACAGCTGATGCTTCATGGTGTCCCTGCCGCAGCGTGGGCAGAGGGTGTAGGAGCCGCGTTCCTGGGCGGCTTTCAAATTGGCCAGCTTCTTGTCAATCAGCTTCATGATCATTTTCCTCATCAGTCTCTCGTTTTGCTTTGCGGATCTCAGCGTACTTGGCTTTGTGGGCGTCCATCTTGTCGGCGGTGCGGAAGGCGGCGAAACCGTGGAGGTGGTCCAGCAGGGCGTTCCTGATCTCTTTGTGATCCGCGCCGCCCATGCCAAGCTGGATGAGCCAGTTGCGGCAGAAGTATTTCATCTCGTTTTCTTCGGGGGTCAGGCGGGAGCCGCTGACGTGGTGTGCCTTCATGGCTCTGTCGGCAATGGCGGTGAGAAGCCGGGAAAAGTTGTTCCAGCCGGTCGGATGTTCGGTGTCGTAGGCACAGTCCATCATCAGCTTTCCGTCCTCCACCGCGATGCCGTGAAGCATGCCTGCCGCTGTCTCGCTTTTCAGCAGTTCCGAAATCTGGTCGATGGTTTCCGGCCTGGAATCGTCCAGCAGGGTGACGACCTCTTCATCAATGCTGATGAGGCTGCTCCTGGTCATCTCGGTGATGAGTGACTGACGGGCGTATACCATGCGGATGATGTTGCAAAGGCCCTGCGGCGTGCAGCTGCCCAGCGGGATGTAGACGCAGACGCGGTCGATCGGCTCAGCAGCCGGGGCTTCCAGATCTTCATCGACGGCTTCGGCTTTCAAATCCCCGGCAGGGATGCTGTCGGTGGAGGCTTCGTTCAATTCTGCAGGAAGCTCACTGATGTAGCCGTTGTCCAGAAGGAACTGCATGGCGGGAATAAGGTCGTCCCGCTCACCGCTGATGGAAGCATCGCGGTTGACCGTGATGTTCCCGATCTGGAAGGCGTAGGTAGGAGTTCGCATATAGACCGCGGGGGCCGAGAGAAAATCGGACAGCTTGCGGACCATCTCCTTGCGGTCCGGGCATTCGGTTTGGATCGTGATCATAGGGCTTGACCTCCTTGATTTAGGGTAGTGACATATACGCTCTGAAATCGATGAAAGTCAAGTGGATAATGGATATTCTTTCATACTTATTTTTCCCAGGGCATCCACTGACGCCAGAAGTGGCCGAGACTGGCAATGGTAGTGTAATCTACATCTCGGAGACCCAGGAAAGAGATGATGCCCTGCGGGGTAAGGTCGTAGTTCTTTCGAATCCAGTTCTCGATGTACCGCTTGGGCAGGCGATTGGTGCGGAAGCATTCGACAGAGATGCTGACCGGGTCTTCAATGCCGATAGCATAAGCCAGCTGTACCTCGCACCTGGCGGCGAAATGATTGCGGACGATGTCCTTGGCGATCTTGCGCGCCATGTATGCGGCGCTGCGGTCGACCTTCGTGGGGTCTTTGCCGGAGAACGCGCCGCCGCCATGCCTGCACGCACCGCCGTATGTGTCGCAGATGATCTTGCGGCCGGTCACACCCGTGTCGGCAAAGCTGCCGCCGGTCACGAATCGGCCCGTGGGGTTCACCAGCACACGGAAATCGGTGTTCCTGCAGTAGGCGTTTGCGGTATCGACCATCACGGAACGGCAGAGGTGGTACACATCCTTGGGGTCCACATCCTCCCGGTGCTGGGTGCTGATGAGGAACGTATCGATGCGGCCCTTGCTGTAGTCGTAGGTGACCTGCGCTTTGGCATCCGGGAGCAGCGCGGGATGGTTCTTCGATTCCAGGCGTTCGATGGCGCTGGTGGCCAGCACGAACGGGATCGGCAGCATCTCGCTGGTCTCATTGGTTGCGTATCCGAACATCATGCCCTGATCGCCGGCACCCTTGCTGTCAACGCCCCGGGCAATGTCCGGGCTCTGCTGTGTCAGCTGAACGGTAAGGTCGAAGTTGTCGTGGATGCTGGGCTCATGCTTGAACAGTTCAAAGGAAACGAGGTTCTTGATGTCGGGCTGGTGCTGCGAGGTGATCTCGCCGGCTATGGTGACGTGGTTATCCTTGATCAGCGTCTCCACAGCCACACGGCTGGCACGGTCATGTTTCAGGCAGTCCGTCACGATGGCGTCCGAGATCTGGTCGCAGATCTTATCGGGATGCCCGGCGGACACCTGCTCGGAGGTGAACAGCATACGGAAGCTCTCCTTTCTGAAACGCAAAAAGCCCCCGCAGGTCGTCCCCACGAAGGCTTCATGCGTCTATTTCGACATTGTTATTGTACTACGGGTTTTTCCTGCACACAAGTGAACTGGTGTGAACTGGCGTGCACACTTTTTCGGTTTTACCGCATGCTGAGGTCGACTAGCCCGTTCCGGGGCGGGATAAGGATTTGCGGATGGTAGAAAGTCAAGTCATAACGGGATATTTATCATGCGGTTTCCGCAACAGGCGGCAGACTTTGCAGGTGTAGCGGACATCGCGGCGGTATGACCAGGAGAAGACCGGTTCTTTGCAGAACTGGCAGGGTGGATAGTACGCTGTACTGCCGCTGCGCATCCGCCTGCTGGTAATGCCGTCCTGCTGTGCTTCGATGTAGCTCATTCCTGTGCCTCCCGTTCCGTCATCAGCTTATCGACGACTTCCACCGCCCGGTCGTGCTTATTCAGCACCCAGCGGCGTGAGTAGTGCATCTCCGCCGCGATCTGGTCCCACTGTAGGAAGCACAGGTACCGCTTTTCCAGGATCAGGCGGAAGCTCTCGTTGTGTACCTGGTCGATCAGACGGGCGATGTCCATTTTCAAATCGACAAGCTCATCGATCTGTCGGTTGAGTTCCTCCTCGGCTTCCATCAGTCGGATGATGGTGTCCTGCAGCGAGGTCACGTTGCGTGTGTGGGAAACGACCTCTCCGTCGTATGATGCGGTAATCTTCTGGGTCAGGGAGCGCAGGCTGTCCACCTGCTGGAGCTTGCTGTTGATACGCTGGTCAAGGCGGTAAGCCTGTCCGAGATATTCCTTTGCTGTCATAATCACACCTCCAGTTGTGCCTTGACTGCGTCGATCAGCGCGGTCTGGGTCTTGTTTTTGCGTTCCAGGGCTAACATGATCTGTTCATCGATGGTGCCCTGCGTGATGATGTGGTGGATGACCACTGTGTCAGACTGCTGCCCCTGGCGCCAGAGTCGGGCGTTTGTCTGCTGGTAGAGTTCCAGCGACCAGGTCAGCCCGAACCAGATGAGGGTCGAACCGCCAGCCTGCAGGTTTAGCCCGTGGCCGGCGGATGCCGGGTGGATCAGCGCGACAGGGATCTTGCCGGCGTTCCAGTCTGCCAGGTCACGGCTGCTCTTCAGTTCGCGCACACCCGGAAAGCGGAGCCGGATGCGGTCGAGGTCGTGCTTGAACCAGTACGCCACAAGGACCGGGTTACCGTTCGCGGCTTCGATCAGGTCTTCCAGCACATCCAGCTTTCGGTCGTGGAAGAGGGCGAAGCTGCCGTCGTCAGTGTAGACTGCACCGTTGGCCAGCTGGCACAGTTTGCCGGAGAGCGACGCGGCGTTCTTGGCATCGATCTGCGCGGTGCCCAGCTGTGTGACCAGCTGCTTGCGGAGTTCGTCGTAGACATCCTGCTCGTAATTGTTCATCCAGGCAGGTACACGGTTGATGACGCATTCGGGCATCTTAAGATAGTCCGCGCTTTTCATGCTGATGGTAATGTCAGAGATGCGGCGGTAGATCTCGTCCTCCGCACCGGGGCGGGGCTTCCAGCTATACACCTGCATGCCGTTCGTCCTGTCGGGCAGGAAGAACTCGTTCCGATAATGTGTGATGAACCTGCCCAGGCGCTTGCCGCCGTCCAGGATGCGGAACTGTGCGAAGAGGTCCATCAGCCCATTGCTGGAGGGCGTTCCGGTCAGACCAACGATGCGATTGACGCGGTAGCGGACCTTCAGCAGGCTTTTGAACCGCTGGGCGGTGTGGCTCTTGAAGCTGGAAAGCTCGTCGATGACGATCATGTCGTACTCAAACGGGATGCCGCTCTTCTCGATGAGCCATTGCACGTTCTCGCGGTTGATGATGTGGATGTGGGTCTCCTGCATCAGCGCGGCACGGCGCTCTTTCTCGCTGCCGACCGCTACGCTGTAGGTCAGGTCTTTGAGGTGATCCCACTTCCGGATCTCCGCCGGCCATGTGTCCCTGGCGACACGGAGCGGGGCGATGACCAGAACGCGGTGGACATCAAAGCGGTCAAGCATCAGGCTGTGGATGGCGGTCAGCGTGATGACGCTCTTGCCAAGTCCCATCTGAAGCAGGACTGCCGCGACAGGGTTGTCGATGATAAACTGGGTTGCAAACTGCTGATATTCATGTGGCTGATATTTCATCAAGCACACCTCCGATTTGCTCTATGTTGTCGATGATGTACACGGGAAAGCCGAGGGCTTCCAACTGGCGTTTGCGCACAAGCTGCAATGGCCGCGGTGCTTTACCGGGAGCTTTCAGTTCGGCAAACGCGATGCGGCTGTGACTGCCGGGTGCGGATGGCGGAAGCAGGATGATCCGGTCCGGCACGCCATCAAGGCCGGGGCTGACCCACTTGGGGCAAAGGCCGCCCATGCTTTGTACAGCTTTCACCAGGCGGCTTTCGACTGTTTTTTCTCTCATGGTGACCTCCTGATACGGAACAAGTGGAACAACCGGAACGGATTTCTCCTATAAAGCCCTTGCGCGGGTGGGTGCTTTGATCCATTTCCTTTTTTGGTTTTGAATTTGGGATATAAGGAGGATACTTGTTCCAGTTGTTCCAAAATTGCCGCAAAGCGTTATGGCACAAGGGTTTTACGATGTGGAACAACTTCTTTCGTACAGCCGCTGACGGCCATAAAACGGAATGCGCTTGCTTGTCTTGGAGCGCTTCCAGCCGATGCGCATCATAATCGCGGCAATGGCATAGCAGTCGGTAGGCTTGAGTTCCGAGATGTTCTTGCCGAAGCACTCGCACCAGATCTCTGCGTTGGACACAGATTCACGGGATGCGACACCCTTCTCATGGATCGCGTCGTAGCGTTCACCGAAGTAGCAGCGCCGCGCAGTAGTGTCCATCTCGATCCATTTTTCAGGGAGGAGCATGTCAAGGTACTCCTCGACAAGACCCTGGCGCTCATCGACTTCCATTGCTTCGCGCTGGGCTTCTTCCGCCGCAGGGAGTAAGGCGGCATCGAGATACAACTGTTCACCAGACTCCCAAATATGCTTGGCCTCGGCCCAAATCTGGTCGCGTTCCTCCTTGGTAAACCGCCATTTTCGCTGCTGTTCCTCCTGGTGGCATTTGATGATCCAGAAGCGGCGGTTGCCGGTGATGTCGCGCAGATAGCCGCGCTCGCCGTTGACCGTTGCGATGATGACGCACTGGCGGGGATGGCTTTCGACCACCTTGCCGTAGCTGGGCCGGTATTTGTCGTCTGCGGTAGAGAGGAAGGCTTTGACCTTCTCGATGTCGGCTTTCTTCATGCCTGCAAGCTCGCCGATCTCCACGACCCAGAACCCCTGCAGCTTTTCAGCACCGGACTTGTCGTCCATGTCGGTCAGCGACAAGGTTTCGGAATAGAACTCGTCTCCAACAAGGTCTTTGAACAGCGTGCTTTTGCCGATGCCCTGCGCACCATCGAACACGGGCACACAGTCGAATTTTGTGCCGGGGTGATAGACACGGGCGACGGCAGCGGCAAACACCTTCCTGCTGACCGCATGGACATATTCGGAATCCTCCGCCTGCAGACAGCGGACGAACAGCTGCTCCACGCGGGGGGTGCAGTCCCAGGGCGGAAGAGAATCCAGGTAATCGCGGATGGGATGGAAACGGCGGTCGTCCGCAACCTTGGCAAAACAGGTGTCATGATTGCGCGTGGAAAACGGAACGTAGCGGTTATCCAGCAGAACCTTCATCTGTGCGGTATCCGCTTCACGCCAGTACTTGTTGTCTGCGGGTCGCTCCCAGGGCAGTTCGCCTATGACCTGCACACGGTTGGCCAGTTCGTTGAAACCGAAACCGGCAAAATCCGGGTCATTGTTTAGGATCAGCATGAGGTTCCAGACGCTGTTCTCCAACACTTTGCTGCGCGGCTGATAGCGGAGTTGGCTGACCCAGCTTCGGTCAGCGGCTTTGAAATCCTCCTCAGCGCCGGCGCGGCGTTCCACGTCGAGCGTTAACTTGACCTCATCCTGCGCGAGTGCGAACTCGCACATCTGCTGGTAGCTCTTCTTGTCGTCATCGCCAAAGCGGTGGATGCGGACAAGGTCAAAGGCGTTGAGCAGATGGCCGCATGCCGGGTCAGTGGCATGGTAGCTGTAGACATATTTGTCGTCGTAGATCACGACACCGGCATTGCTGTCAGCCGGGATATAGTCGTAGCGGCCTTCCACAGCGGAAGGTTCATAGACATCGGACAGGAACTTATCGATGGCCGCAGTGACCGGGAAAAAGGTGCGGCAGAACGCTCCGATGAGGCCGTCTTTGGTCAGCGGGTCCTGCTGTTCACGAGCGGTATGGCTGGCAGCTTCAGACTGGCGGGTGGAGGTCGGCCATTGACTGACATCGCGCCAGTTGGCGTACATGCCCAGATAACTGTCTGCCTGGAGCGGCTGGCCGATGCCTTCCTCGAAAACGAATACACCGTTGGAGGGGCAGGAAGCCCAATACATCATGCGGTTGGCCTGATAGGTGGAATCGTCAAAGTAATCCATGCCGATCTGTTTGGCGACCATGCGCATGAGTGCCGGGTACTCGTCTTCGGAGATCTCACGGTCGAGCAGGATGACGATGCGGTAACGGGGTTCTTCCGGCGTATGGCTGTGCGTGGAGTAGATGAAATACTCGACGCCGGACAGCGCGGTGCGGACGATAGCCGCGAAATCTGTGCCGGAGGGAATATGGTCGGCATCCAGCGCACCCAGGCTGCGGAGCGTGACATAGCCGTTCTTGCGGATGCCGCCGCGCAGCCAGCCGCCTACGAAACCGCCCTGGTCTTTGGCTTCATCGCGCTTTTCCTTGGACAGATTCGGGTATTCCTCAGTGGTCTCGGATGTGCGGATGGGGCTGCGGTTGCGTTCCTTGAGCTTCGTCCATGCCCATTCCTGATTCTTGTATTTGCTGTTGTTGCGGCGGTTGCACACAGCGACTTTGACCACAGGGTCAAACATGATGCGTCACCTCCACGCAGTCCTCAGTGAAGTAGCGGACAGGAATGCCGTTGCGTTCGGCTTTATCAATCTCTTTGACCATGCCGCTGCTGATGCGACTGCCGAAGACCCACACCTGCTCACACTTCGAGAGCAGCACCATCCCGAAAAACAAGCCAAGCTCCCACTCTGACGGATTATTCTCATCCATGAACTGCGGATACAGCAGATGGGGCGTCAGCGGGATCATTCCCTGACGGACAGCAAACTTACTAAACACACGCGCCTTTCGTTCGTTATTGAGAAAGTCGTCGGAGAACGGGCTGCAGATATACACCAGCGGCCTGTATGTCCTCTGCCTGGAAAGCAAAGCATGGCGTCGCTCCTCACGCCGCTCGGCTTCGATGTGGGTCAGGGCTTCATAGACGGTCGGGTCGTGATAGCCCTCCAGGTTGTATTTATTGATCCCCATGAACTCCCGCCTTTCCGAATGCCCAGCGCAGGCAGTTCACGCTCTGGGCGATATGGTCGAGCAGCGCGGGAACATCGATATCTTCAGCTTCATTTTCATCGTATTCCTCGCATTCATCGTCCTCGTCAGCTTCCATCTCAGCCCAGCGGCGTTTGCTGCATTCGGGGCAGCAGACGGAAGTACCGAACAGGTCCAGTTCACCGTCTTCAGCAAGCTCGGACAGGTCGATCTGGACTTCCGCACCGCAGTCCGGGCAGTGCGTGAACACATTCTCATCGGTGATCTCGATGGTCAGGACCGTGCTGTCGTCGATCCGGGTCTTAACAAAAAACATCTGCGGATTCCTCCAATCGTTGTGATGGGCATTGCCTTCACCCGGTAAAGGACAGCATCCGCAGATGTTCCGTAGTGGTTTATCAGTCTTTTTTATAGAAATCGCATTCGTATCCGTCGGCACGAAGGATAAGGCTCTTCGCCCAGGGCGGCGTCCTGCTCATCTGCTCACAGACAGCTGACAGCGACATGCGCGGGTCGGCTTCGATGATCAGTTCATCGTGTACATGCGCAACGATGCTGCAGCATTGGAGCGTCCGCATGGCGTAGCAGAGGATATCCCTGCTGATGCCCTGGACGATGTTCTCGACAAACTTCGGACCGTATGACTCGATGCGCTCCCATTTCTTCGTGGCACCAGTTCCCATGTAGGTCGCCGCAGGAGAGCCAAACTGGTTCTCTCCGATGCGGGGTTTCACATAAGACAGCCGTCTGCCGGAAGGAAGGGTGATGAACAGCATCCCACTCTGACAGGAGAAGGTCATGCCGTGCGACTTGGTGGTGGTCTTCTCCCGAATGGCGGTCATCACGGCATCATCCACATCCCACCAGAGCTTGACGATACACGGGTTAGAGGAACGCCATGCCTGCACCAGCAGTGCAAGCTCGTCCTCGACAAGCCCCATCTCGATAGCGCCCATTGCCTTGAGCGCGCCTACGGAGCCGCCGTATCCGAGTGCCAATTCCGCGATCTTGCCTTTCTGGCGGAGATGGCCGTTGATGCCGTGCTTTTCGACTGGCACCTTGAACATTTGCGATGCGCTGGCACAGTAAATGTCGCCGCCGTTCTTGAATACGTCCAGGCGCCAGTTTTCGCCGGCGAGCCACGCGATGACGCGGGCTTCGATGGCGGAAAAGTCAGCAACAATGAACTTCGCCCCCTCACTGGGGATGAAGGCGGTACGGATCAGTTCGGAAAGCACATCCGGCACAGAGCCGTATAGCATCTTGAGCGAATCGTAATCCCCGGCATTGACAAGGTTGCGCGCCTGCGACAGGTCAGGCATGTGGTTCTGGGGCAGATTCTGCAGCTGAACGTTCCTGCCAGCCCAGCGCCCGGACCTGCTTGCGCCGTAGAACTGGAACATGCCGCGCACACGCCCGTCAGGACAGACAGCGTTGTCAATAGCCATGTACTTCTTGACGGAAGACTTGGCCAGCTGCTGACGGAGGAGAAGCACATCCCGCAGCGGCGCCGGAGCATCCTTGAGCAGCTGGACGACCTGCTTTTTGCCCAGACTTTCAGTTTCCATGCCGTTGACGGCAAGCCACTGCTTCATCTGCTGGACAGAATTGGGGTTGTCCAGGCTGGTGAGTTCCTGCATCAGCTGTGTGAGTTCTTCACGCGACTGTGCGTCCAGACGGATTGCGCTGGCGACAAGCCCTCGGTCGACAGCGATGCCGGTATCGTTGATGATCTGGTCGATGCGATATTGATCCCAGATCTCTGCCGGGACGGGATATCTGGCAAGGCGCTTCTGGATCGCCATCTCAACCTCAACATCACGCACATTGTACCGCTTGAACAGCGCCCATTTATCCGGGTCGTCCTGTGGGCGGTTCCTGGTGCGACCGCCGTTGGTCTTGGTCGGTGCGCAAGGTTTGCAGAAGTAGCGGATGAGTTCTTTTCCTTCTTCCAGCTTCTGCTTTTCCAGACCGAGGACTGCGCCAACCCCGGCAAGCGAGAGTGGAAGCCCGTTATAGGCGGATGCAATCATGGTACAGCGCCATGATTCCGGATCGAGATAGTCCCCAATGGGGAGCCTCAGAAAGCGCGACAGGCACACACGTTCAAAGTTAGCGTTGAAAGCGGTCTTGATGACAGAATCGTCTTCCAGCGCGGCAATGATATCCTGCGGGATCGTTTCGCCCATAGCCAGGTCGACCACATAAACCTCGCCACCGTCCACAGCGTAGCCAAACAGCAGGAGCTCAAAATCAGCGGCACTGGCATAGCGGTAGACACCGGTCTTTGAGATATCCTCGGAGGAGAAGGTTTCCAAATCGATTGACAGCATTTTCATCTCTCGTCACCTCATAAAGCAAAGGGGCGGCGGATAGCTCCACCGCTCCAGCGGGTCAGGACAGGAAATCCTCGTCGTCATCCTCATCGGAGAAGTCGGACTCGGCACTGGCACGGCCGCCCAGAGGTTCACCATCGCGGAGCTTCTGCAGGTTGTTCAGACCGCAGGCAATACCGCGATTGCCGTTGCTGTTGAATGCGTAGAAGCTGATGGACGCGCGGCCGTAAACGCCGGAGTAGACCTCGGAACGGGTCAGGATGGGCTGGCAGTCTGCGTCAACGATGCCGGGAGCGGTCGCGGAGTTGGCGTTGACGAAGTAGGCGCCGGCGTAGTTAGGATCGTCTGGGCGCTCGGTATCGCCGTCGCGCAGAGGGGTCTTGATCAGGCTGAGCGCCGGGACAGACTTGCTGGTGCCCTTCAGCTTGGCTTCACCCTCGTGGTAGGCGGCTTCGATGGCAGCCTTGATCTTCTTGACGGTAGCCACATCGGTCTTGGGGATGATCAGGCTGACGGAAAACTTGGGGGTGCTGCCGTTGATGGACTTGGGTTCCCAGACGTTGGCATAGGACCAGCGGGTGTCCTTGCCGGTGATGACCTTCATGGGATTGACGTGCTTGCTCTGATTGGCCATAGTGTTAATCCTCACTTTCATTGTCTGCGAAGTCATTCTTCGCGGTGTGCATTTCAGGACGCTTGTCAGAAACCGGGACAAGTACCGGCTTGCCTTCGGGGCGCTCGACCAGGCCGTCGAGGAGTTCCGCAAACGCCCTCTTGCCGAGCAGCTTCTCCATAGCGGTGATGCCCAGCAGCTTGTGTTCAAAGGGGTCTTTCCCGGAAGCGGTGACCCGTTCAGCCACAGCCTCCTCGTTGACATAGCGGCGGTTGGACCTTCCTTCAACGACCTTCCAGCCTTCAAATCGGACGCCTTTTAGCGCCGCCTGCAGGGCGTACTCTTTGATGGAGCCTGCCCAGGAGACGAGGTCGTCCACACGCGAGAGAATCTCAGCAATCTCATTATCGTCCAGTGTGGGAGGAAGCTTGAAATCGTACTGTGCCAGTTCCATCTGATGATCCGCCAGGGCACGGCAGTGGTTACGCGCCCGGCAGAAACGGCACCAGTCGCCACAAGCAAATTCGCCTTCATCGTTATACGCCAGCTTGGCGGTAGGCGCGAGGACATCGTTTGCCCAGGTGTAGAGTTCTTTACGGGTGATCTCCGCTTCATCGATTGTCGCCAGCCGGGGCTGGTAGATAACGGTACGGATGCGGGTGAAGTCGTACAGGTTGCCGAAAAGCTCACATGCGCCGAGGGCATAGATGCGCAGCTGGGCCGATGTCGCAGGGACAGGCAGCTTGCCGAACTTGAAATCACAGATGACGATGGTATCGCCGCCGATGATGACACAGTCGCTCGTGCCGAAGCAGTCCTTCACATAAGAGCGCATGTCCAGCCGCTGTTCCACAAAGACTGAGGGCTCCACGCCATCCTGCCGGAGGGAGGCGACCGTCTCCATGATGTAGGCGGTATATCCTTCAGCGGCTTCCTGCATCTCCTGGCTGTACTGCTTGAACCAGGATCGGGGGTCTGTGCTGTGCCTGCCGAGCGCCGTCAGCACCAGATGCTCACAAAGGGCATGGGCTTCGGTGCCTTCGCTGGCGTACACGCTGGTGGTGTCCTCGAACTGCTCACTCAGGCGTACAGACTTAGGACAGTGGAGCCATCGTTCGCTGGAGGACGGAGATAAGAGGGCGTGCTGGTTAGGCATCGGGTGCTACCTCCGCGCCGATTGCCTGCGTTTCAAGCAGCAGATCCGCATAGTCGGACGGGTCAACATCCGACAGCTTGGCCGCCTGATACTTGCGAAGCAGTGCCTTGACTGCCTTGCCGTGGCCTTTGGCGCTCTTGTCAGCCATGACGCCGCGCACATTCTCAAGTGTGATGGGCTTGGATGCCGGGGCTTCGGGCTGTTTGGCCTGCTCCTCAACCGGGTCTGCGCTGGAGAATAGGAGTTCCAGGGAATCGGCGGCGGAGATCAGCGATGCCGCCGCGCTGCGCATCTCACTGATGCACATAGAAAGGTCGCTCATTTTGCTCATGTGTTTTGCCTCCGTTTGTCATCCGCTGCTTTCGGAGCAGCGCCAGGTTGCTTGCCAGCCTGTGGCTGACGCGGCTGATAGAGAGGAGGACATCCACGATGTCTTCCTGACGATGAACCGCGCAGGAATCTCTGGTCTGAACCATGTCGGTCACCTCCTTGTAGTGAAGTCGTAGGGCTTTGTGGTCCTTACATCCCGTACAGGACAGGAGGGCGGAGGAATCCGTAGGGCTTTTTCAAAAGTTTTCTCTGATTTTTTGAAAGTCGGGGTTTCTATCCAGCTTTTTGCGCAGCTGGAGTTCACGGTAGCGGACGCCGTCCACGGTGATATTAAAATATGAAGCGATCTCCGACTTACGGGTTTTGCGCAGCAGGAAGCGGATCAGCGCACGGTCGTCGTCGGACAGCTGTGCCAGGACGCAGGTCAGACCGGCAAGAGTATCCATGTCCTCGACGATCTGTTCCACACACGCGCTGTCATCGGCAAAATCCATGATGCCGATATCGTCGCCGTCCTCATTGCTGCGCGACTGGTCGATGGATACCTGGGCGGCACGCCGGGTGGACTGGCGTTCCTCGGATTTGAGATCTGCCTGGTTGCGGCGGCCGAGCGCATCGCCCATGCTGTTCCTGGGCAGGCGCAGGGCATATCCGGCTTCCTGGTCAAAGAACCAGCGTTGACGGAACGCACATCCGGGTAGTTCTTCTTCAGCGGCAAAGCACTCTCGGCGGGTGCAGGGGCGTGTGTCCCCTCGGTCATTCATGATGTATTAGCGGTCAAAATGAAGTTTCTGATAGTTCAGCATTGTCGTTTCTCCTCGGTTTTTCGCAGATTGACGTGTTGGTCTGTGAAAAAACGGGAGGAGGACGGGCGCGGCAGATGGTCATGAAAGAAGCTCCTTCCGGAGCCGCAAGCAGCCAATTGCCGACAAAAAAAGAGGAGCCTACATGTACAGCAATTAAGCTACTTGTAGGCTCCTCGTCAGTATTTAAGGTCTCACGTTGCCCATTGGCTCAAGGCCGGGACGGAGATCATGCGCTCAGTACATTACACAAGTGGTATGGGGATATTCAATTGCCCGCGGGGTCTGAGATTGGATAAAGCAGGATCTCTGCGCCGCATTTGGGGTTGTTGCATTTCACAGCCATTTTCGGTTCCCACGGCGGCAGGTTCGGATCATCGGAAGCGTAGGCAGCGAGGGACATAAATGGAGAAACATCGCAGGCGCGCTTCTCGCACACCGGGCAGGGCACGTAAACCTTGCGCCAGAACTTTTTCGCACCGACGATCCTGGTCGACGGTGTATGGACAAATCGAGTGGCTTCCTTCAGTTCTTCCATCAACGACTCCTCTCAAACGTACATCATACTCGGCACTTTTACTTTCTCGCGCCCATCGTCCGGCATGTGAAGATCGCCGATCAGGGCGGCGGAGATGATCGAATAGCTGCCGAAGCGCCGTCGTATATCGTCTATGCAGTCGTCAGCTGTTCACGGCGGGCATGCCGCTCGTTATCGCCAAACAGATCCAGCTGGATCGGACGGCTGCGCGGGATCAGATTGATTGCCCGGACACACACTGCCCGGACGGGTTCATTCCAGCGGTACCGCTTTTCAAAGAGGATCTTCGCAGCCTGCGCGATCTCCAGAGGGCTCTGTGTCGCAAAGGCGACCGGGATCTGGTACTGCTCGAAGCCAAGGCCGCTTGCGCGGATCTGAAGCTGTACCGCCTGTGCCGCCAGTCCGTGAAGGCGAAGCCGGCGGCCGACATCCTGGGACAATTCAAGGATCACCTTCCATACATCGTTGTTGCTGGTGAGGTCACAGCTGCAGGTAATGCCGTGGCCAACGGATTTCATGGGAGATTCGTACTCCGTGTGCATGATGCGGGAGCAGTCCAGGCCGTTGGCATAGCGCCACAGGACGACGCCATTATTGCCGAACCACTTCTGCATGTACTCAACAGGGAGGTGCGCGATATCCCCGATGGTGTTCACGTTCCGGCACGCCAGCTTCTGGCTGGTCGATCTGCCCACGAAGAGCAGGTCGGAAGCAGGGAGCGGCCAGATGCGCTCACGCCAGTTGTTCTCTTCCAAAACTGTGACGGCATCGGGCTTTTTCATATCCGAGCCGAGCTTGGTGAAAATCTTGTTGAAAGATACACCGATGGATACTGTAAGGCCACTTTCCTCTTTTATGGTCTGGCGGATCTGTTCCGCGATCTTCTGACCTGACCCGTACAGCTTACGGCAGCCGGAAACATCCAGCCAACACTCGTCCATGTCATACGGCTCAACCAGGTCGGTATAGCGAACGCTGTGCCTTTACGGGATATCGTCCCCAGAAGATGCCTTTGGGCGAGGATGAGAACTGCCCTACGTGCATGGCATACAAAGCCTTGCTGACAGAAAAGATTGAGCAGTTGATCGAGAAGGGATACGGACACTTCATTTCGGGTGGAGCGATGGGCGTGGATACATGGGCGGTAGAAGCTGTCTTGAAGCTGAAAGAGAAACACTCATGGATTCTACTGGAAATGGTCAGTCTGTTTGATGACCAGGCAAAAAGCTGGACGGTGGAGTACCGTCAGCGTCACGACTCTCTGTTCAAGAAAGCAGATATTGTGACCGCAACCTCAAACAGCTTCTACCGTGGATGCTACCACAAGCGGAATCGATACATGGTCGATAATGCCGATGTCGTGCTGGCATGCTTCGATGGTAAGGCAGGCGGTACGGAGGTGACGATGGATTATGCGGAAAAGAACGAAGTCCCGGTGATGATCCTACCTCCGACAACATAAATGAATCAGGGCGGTGCCACAGGAAATGCGACGCCGCCCTTTTCAGTAGGGGTTATGATTATTCCCAATAGTCACGACCGTCGAAGCCAGGAAGCCCTTTGATGCGCTTTTTCAGCTGCTTCTCCCGGTAGTAGACCCCGTCCAGCGTGATGCCAAAGAAGTCAGCAACCTGCTGCTTCGGCGTGCGCGCTTGCAGGAACTTGATAAGCTGCCGGTCAGCTTCCTTCAGCTGGCTGAGAAGTTCAGTCAGTCTTCTGTAGCTGTCCTGCTCAATGAAACGACCTTCGATATCGACATTCGGGTCGGCAAAGTCCATACCACCGACTTCATCGCCGTCATCATTGAACCGAGGTTGGTTGATAGAAACCTGGGCGGAGCGTCGATCACGATACCGTTCTTCTTGCTTTAGGAAAGCCTGATTGAATCGGCTGAGATCGTCACCGAGCTTGGTTCGGGGCAGACGGACTGCGTACCCCGCTTCTTCGTCGTAGAGCCAGCGCTGCTTGTAAGGACAGCCGGGCAGGTCATCGGGTGCAGCGAAGCACTCGGAGCGAGAGCAGGAAACATGGTTGCCGTGACCGTTCATCACATAATAACGGTCAAAATGAAGGAACTGATAATTTTTCACTTGTCATACCTCCTCGGATTTTCACAGGTTGTCGATGTGCTGTGAAAAACCGGGAGGCGGACGAGCGCGACGCTTGCTGCACCCACAGGGAAAGACAATAGCCAGCATGAAGCCTCCAATCGGAAATCACCCGAAAGGAGGTCAATAAGGCAACACAACCACCGGGAGGAGTTGCAGTCCTACGGAATCTCCATTCGGACTGCAACTTCCTTCCGGTGGCTGGTCGCAGTTACTTTTCAGCCCGGAAATCCTGGCCAGGTCGATGCTGAAAAGGAATCATTTTTCTACAAATACCTACTTTTTTGCTAAATACCTCGTGCCAATCTTGACTGGAAATACAATGTGGTGGTATTATATTAAGTGGGATTTGCTATGAAATGGCGGGGTTTGATCGAAAGAAAAAACTCTTGCCACCTCATGACAAGAGTTTACTTCAAACAGGTGTTGCGGCGCACTTTTGTGAGTAATGAAGATTAGCCGCAATCACTTGCGTATCGATTGTTTATTACTTGCGTAAAGGGGGAACTGGGTGTGCGTTTGAGTTTCGGCGTTCTGGGAAAGATCCTTCGTGAATGCAAGAACTCCTCCGTATCAGATGTGTTGCTTGTAGGAACTTTAACGCGCACGATTGACTCAACCTGTCAATATGCCGAAAGCGATGGCTCCTCAATTTCTCGCTTGCTTAGTTGTGGTCAAAATCTATCTAATGGGCATCACCGTAGAGTTGGACGGAGCGGATCTGATATTGGTTATGAAACAAACAGGCTTAGCAATGTTGTTTCTGCTGCTCAGGAAGCAACATTGGAAAGAGTAAGCGAAAAGATAGAAGAAAACTTTCTGCCACTCTTGGATGAAGACGCAAAACAATATATCGTTCCCACGCTACTTTATGTGATTGAGAAAGACGACTCGTTGGATGTCGAAAAAAGAATGAATTTCATAAAGTTCTTTGGGTGCGAAAAGGCCGCTTTGATGAAAAAACGTATACTGGTATTACCTGATATCGTTGCGAGCGCATTGCTGTTTACTTGTGTTGCTGTAAAAAATACAACAGGTAAGGAAACAGCAAAGATGATTACGCATGACTTCGTTATAGCCGACAAGCCCGGCGAAGCACCTGCTATTAAATACCATTCGGATAAGCAAAAGGATGTTGTTGTAGAACGCAAGGCGTCTCAACCTGTGCAACTTCAAATCGTTGATGAAAGTCCGGTATCAAAATATCTATGTAAAACGAGAGAGAAGTGCCAGACGATAAAGACGTTGTTGTATAAATCTGAGCCTGTTCCGTTTTACGATTTTTATGTGTGCAATGATATCCTGGAAAAAATGCCAGTTCAGAATATCGCCTCAAATAGAACGGAATATAAGCACAGAACAATATCTAATGCCACTGCAGATCTAATCAGTGCATGTTCAAGGTTTGTGATTCTGACTGGTTCTGGTGGTGTCGGTAAATCTATGATGCTGCGTCACCTGCTGCTAAACGCTATTGACCAATATGTTCCCGGTGGTTTTATTCCAGTATTCATCCCGGTCAGAGATTATAGTGAATCAACATCTGATTTGTTTGACTATATATACTCAAAAATCGAGCAGTTTGGTACGGGCATTACTCGTGAATTCTTTATATCGGTGTTAGATAGTGGACGGGTGCTTCTTCTGCTAGATGGTTTGGACGAGATAGGAGTACGAAACGAAGCTGCTTTCGAGAAAGATCTTGAGGCATTTGTGGATCGATATCCGGAAAACAGGTATATCATGTCATCGCGTCCACATCGCTCTTTTGTATCATATTCTCGATTCACAGTTTTGAAGCTGTGTTCCTTCACAAAAGCGCAAGCTGTGAAACTGATTGAGAATCTTGATTTCCGGACTGATATGCCTGAAATAAAGGAAAAATTTATTCATGAGTTGGATGATCATTTGTATCGCACCCATAATGGGTTTGCCTCAAACCCATTGCTTCTGACCATTATGCTGATGACATTTGAGCGTTACGCTGAAGTGCCATCAAAGATGCATATTTTCTATAAGGAAGCATTTGATACATTAGCCAAGGAGCATGATGCCGCCAAAGCATACTCACGTCCCCTAAAGACAGGTCTTCCGGTAGATCGATTTGAAATGTATTTTGCTGAGTTTTGTTCTCGATCTTACCATGATGAGAAGTTTGAATTTACTGAACGTGAATTTATCGAATACTATAACTCTTTATCTGAAAGAAGCCGGGATGGATACACAACAACAGCCGAAGACTTCTTATATGACGCACGAGCTAATTTGTGTCTTATGTTTTATGAAGGGGGCAAGTATTTCTTTTCTCACCGATCTTTTCAAGAATACTTCTGTGCATTTTACTTTTCAAAACAGAAGGACAAAACTCTGAATAGAATTGGCGATTTTTTTGAGCAGAGACGCTCACGAAATTACGGCGATCAAACCTTTAATATGCTTTATGACATGATACCTGGAAAGATTGAGGAATACATATTTCGTCCATTTCTTTCAAAATTGCTTAATGAATGTCAAAAAAAGAATGGATATTGGTCTTTCCTTGAAACCATGTATCCCACGATTTCATATGAAACGGGCGAAACAAATGAGGTTATATCAAATACACCGAGTTCATACTTGTATGAATTTATGAAGAGTTTGTTTTTCCCTGAAGAATGTGACTGTAGCGAATTGCCGCAATATGATTCTCTTATTGCCGCACGATATTTTCATATCGAACAAGATGGGGTTACGTCGATAGTGGAAGCATCCGATGTCAGTTATGAGTATATCTCGGAATGGGGCTATCCAGATGAGTCAGGACGGGTCTACGAGGCGGATATCCATGACATCTTGAGAACTCCAAAGGTTTATGATGAATTGTTAACCATGCTGAATGATGACTCGTTTGCATTGAAACGGGAATATGCGGCTGCATTTACATACCTTAAAGGGCTTGAAGAGCAGCAAACGCCACAAGGTGATGGACTATTCGATTTGTTTACATGAGGTGATTGAATGACTATTCTCGAAGAGCCAGAAAAGTGGGTTAACCTTGAAACCATTGCGGAACACACTGGTTTAAGCAAGGATACCATACGGAATTACATAAAAAAAGAAATGATTCCGTATTATCGCATTGGAAAACAGTACAAATTCAAGTTGTCTGAAATAGATGCTTGGATCACAAGCGGCGCAAGCGCAAAAATTGATAAATGAAAGGAGGTATCTAATATGGCTGCGAACAAAGAAACTGCCAACTATTCTGTGGTCTCCTATTTTAGCGGATGTGGTGGATTGGATTTGGGCTTCCGCGGTGGATTTAGATACCATGATGAAGAATACCCTCGGCAACCATTTGATATTATTGCAGCGTATGATTTTGAAAAGCATTGTGTGGAAACATATAATCAATACTTTGGTGAGGGCAGCGCGGCCGTTGCGGATTTGTCAAGAATTGATGTCAATACAGTCCCTGAAGCAGATTTGTTGATTGGTGGTTTCCCTTGTCAAGAATTCTCTTCTTGCGGACCTCTTGGCGGTTTAGAAAGTGAGCGCGGTAGATTATATCAGACGCTTATTACCTATATGAAAAAATACAATCCCAAAATGGTAATAGGTGAAAACGTCATAAACCTTGAGCGGATGGAGGATGGAAAGGTTATACAGAAGATCGTGTCAGATCTACATGATGCTGGTTACGCAGTCGAAGTATGGAAAATGTTTGCACCTGACTACGGTATTCCGCAAAGGAGAACCAGGCTTTTCTTCATCTGTATTAGAAATGATATCGAGCAAAAGTTTGGCTTCCCGGAAAAGCCCAAACCTACCCATGAAGGTAAATACCGTAGCATAGAGTGGGCTATTGGTGACTTGGAATCTGTAACAGATGAAAGTGTGCCAAATCAAAGCCAGTACTTTGGAGCGTCAAGGGCAAAAAACGGCAATGGTCAGGGAGACGAAAGCAACAAGAAGGATCAGCCTGCTTACACCATTCGAGCCAATCCCAAATCACGTGTTCAATTCCATTATGCTCTTGATCGAAGATTAACTGTACGCGAATGCGCACGCATTCAAACGTTCCCAGATGACTTTGTGTTTGCGCACTCAAAAACTACCAGTATTTCTGAGATTGGAAATGCTGTCCCGCCAATGTTGGCATACGTGGTGTCATCAGCGGTAAGGGATTATCTACATAGAGTCAAGGAGGCTGATTGATTTGACCATGATGAATACAATCGATATTACGCCTACTCCTCGAATTCTAAGGACGCTTGGTGAGATACCGTTTCAAACGTGGCAATGCTTAGCGGAGCTAATTGATAACGCTATTGATGCGTTTTCCTTGGACAAGGAAAACGTGCCTGACGATACCGATAAGAGGATTACGATAAATTGGTCTGCGGATACGATGGCGGCAGCTGACCGAACGATTGAAATATCAGACAACGCCTGTGGTATGTCTATATCGCAATTGCAAAACGCTGTTCGAGCTGGCTATTCGAGCAACAACCCGGTGAGTAACTTGGGTCTATTCGGAGTGGGATTTAATATTGCAACGGCCCGCCTCGGAGAAACCACAACTATCATGACGACTCGGCGTGGTGATGCTGACTGGATTTGTGTCAAAATAGATTTTGAAAGGCTCAATGAGAATAAAAACTTTCTTGCTCCGGTAGCTCGAAAGGCAAAGAACAGTCCTGATGAGTCTGGAACAAAAATTGTAATATCCAGATTGAAGACAGGCATTCTGGCAGAACTGCCCAGCAAGGAGAATGAAATTAGGCAGAGACTTGAATCTGTATATGCGCCTCTGCTGGCAACAGAAGGAATCAGTATTTATGTACGTGGAAAAATGCTGAAACCGCGTAACCACTGCGTATGGTCAGAATCTCGTTATGTTCGCTATAACGATCAGAATATTGCTGCACGTATTCCGATTGATCGAAACCTTGGATCGGCTTTGTTTGATGCACGACGGAATTGCTACTTAACACCAATCGAGGCCGAAGAATACTATTCTATGCAACAAGAAGGAAATCCCTTGCCTGACCATATCATTGAACGCAGTAAGCGTCTTACCGGTTGGTTGGGTATTCAAAGGTATGCTGATCCTAACGACTTTGGTATTGATTTTATCCGAAATGGTCGAAAAATACTGGTGTCCGATAAATCTTTGTTTCAGTATGAGAATCCCCTGACCGGACAGAAGGAACTCCAGTATCCTCTTGAATTAGGTACCTCTATTGGTGGTCGAATTGTTGGTGAGCTTCATGTTGACTATTTGCTCCCAACATATCAAAAGAACGATTTTGATAGAACGGATAATTCTTGGAAGCAGACTATTGATGCTATCTGTGGAGTGGGTCCGTTCCTGCCAAAGTCCAGAAAGAACCTTGGTTTTACTGAGCCGAATGTGTCTCCTCTTTGCGTATTAGTGAATGCGTTTAGGCGTGTAGACAAGGGCACAAAGTGTCTCTTTGCGCCGAACGATACAGCAAAGAGATATGCAAGCGAGTTCAGGAAAGGCACCAGGGATTATCTGGACGACACATTGTGGTGGAAAGCGGCTCAAGAAGAAGACCAACGGCAGAGCAGCGGCGGATCGCATATAACGACTGATGTGAATTCTGGTGATGCTCCGTCTGATGACATTTCGTCTTATCTGGGTGGTAGCTTAGGCGGTAGCAATATCGCCCCCGTAGGAACAGCTACAACGAGTGGTGGTCATTCGTCGACGACTACGCACATTCCTACGCCTGTTCAACCCACGCCCCCGGTTTCTTTAGATTCTAAACTGGACGAGCTTATTCAGAGGTCGAATGTCGTCACCCAAATGACGGGGAAAAACTACAAATATGGAAATACGGGATCACTAAACGTACGTGTTTATGAACTGTCCCAGGGGGAGATTCGTCAGCAAGGTGAACGCAAGCCATGCTTCTTCTCGTCCGATGGAATAGATTGTGATTTTGTTTATGACCCGACGCACCCGTTGCTCGCACAGTATCCTATTGCTCCTCAAATGTTGTTGCTTGTCTATCTGTCAGAAAAACTAAAGGCGAGGGATAACGTAAAGGACATTATTTCTGTCTATTCTGAGTTGATGATGACAACCATGCAGGATTCAAAGGTTGATCGTCAATCACTCCAAGATAGAGCAAGTAGTGTATTTGAATTGCTGCGCGAGAAATTGGCAAATGCGCTGAGTGTAATTCCCGAAAAAGTGATTGAGTGTATCCATGAATCCGCAGGCGAGGTTGAGGAAACCGTAACAAATTTGATTCAGACGAATCCGACATTGTTACAGGCATTCCAGAATAAAGAGGATGCTGGTTTCGATGCGATAGAGTATGTGCCTCCTAAAACTCTCTACCGCCTTGTGGATCGTTTCCCAGAGTATGTTATGGATGGAAAAGTATTCACTGCTCTATATCTGACTATTTCGCTTAGCGATGAGAACGCAACAGCACGTGCGCGTGAGGAATCGAAGGATCGAATTCTGTCGTTTATTAAGGATGCATTGAGAATGGTTGTTGGATACAGCCAACGTATCCCTAAAAACGAACTACAGAGAGCATCCTTGAGCGTGGACTTCTTACTTAAGGAGATGAACGGATGAATTTCTATACTGAGGATATCGCCAAGGGTTATAACTGGAAAGGGCTCGAAAGAGCTCTTGCAAGGCTAATGATGCATCTTGGCTGGAAAGACACAAATGTCATCGGCGGTGCCGGAGATATGGGAGGCGATATTCTCGGTACCAGGGCTGACGAGACTGGAGTTAGGGCGTGGGTTGTTCAGTCAAAAGCTGTATCTGGAGATCGCTATATTGGACCGCAGGCAATCAAAGAGGCTATTGATGCTCTAACATTTTATCAAGCGAATATTGCCGCTGTAGCAACGAATGGTGAGTTTACGAAAACAGCAAGACAACGGCAGGCTCAGTTGGAAAACAACGGGTATACGCTCAAGCTATGGAATGGAGCTTTTTTGCAAACCTTGATAAACCAAATGCCTGATGATTCTGCTGCTTTCAGAAGACTACGTCCGTACCAGCAAGGTATCGTGGACAAAGTGCTGGAATCATACGCTGCGGGTGAAAAGAGAGCCTTCTATATCGTTGCCACAGGCCTTGGCAAAACAGTAATTGCAGCAACCATTGCACGTCACTTGTGGGCGCAAGGCTGCAGAAGGATTCTGGTGCTTTGTCACGCTACAGATTTGGCACTTCAATTGGAGCAGGGCTTTTGGCCTCAGATTACCAAAGAAGTACCAACCTCTGTATTCTTTGATGGCTTGCCACCACGCAACACAGAGGGAATATGCTTTGGATTGTACCAAAGCCTATATGGATACCTGCCTGGCATTGATCCGGAACAATTCGATGTAGTCATCGTTGATGAAGCGCACCATGCATTAGCCCATGGATTTAGATCGTGTTTAGAGCATCTTAAGCCGAAATTCTTAGTGGGTATGACGGCAACACCCTGGCGTGGAGATGGTCAAAGTCTATCATCAATATTTGGTGATCCCTTGGAAAAGGTGTCGTTGGTGGATGGTATGGCAATGGGATACCTTTCAAAGGTTGATTACAGAATCTTGTGTGATAATGTAGACTGGGATAATATGCAATCACTCAGCCAGAAAAAGTTCTCTATTCGTGATTTGAACAAAAGGTTGTTCCTACCACAGCGAGATGAGGCAGTGATATCGGAAATCCAAAAAGTCATCAAAACAGTCGCCAATCCTCGTATCGCCGTTTTTTCACCGTCAGTTGAGCATAGTAACCGCTTTGCAAATATGCTATCAGCCGCTGGCATACCTTGTGCTGCGCTTTCTCAAGTAGATAAAGCAGAACGTAGGCGTCGACTTCTCGCGTTCTCGTCTGGTGCATATCAGGCAGTCAGCGCCGTTGATGTTATGAATGAAGGAATTGATATTCCTGACGTCAACATCCTTGTGTTCTTACGAGCTACACATTCGAGGCGTATTTTTGTCCAACAGCTGGGCCGTGGGCTACGTTTGTCAGAAGGAAAAGAAAAAGTCATCGTACTTGATTTCGTATCTGATATACGACGGATGGCTGAAATGATAGAAATGAATCGTGAGGGTAAAGCGAAAGGCGCAGAAAAAGAAGTGCTTTACCTGCAAGAAGGTTTTGTATCATTTTCGGATGCGAAAATGGAGAAGTTTGTTAATGTCTGGTTGGAGGATGTTGCTGATTTGGGTGACACTGATGATGAGACGCGACTCACATTTCCGGAGGGGTTCTAATGGCAAAAAAACTACCATCTGAAAAAGCGAAAAGAATCAAGCAGCTGATTTTTCAGCGAGCCGATGAGTTTGGATATGCGACAAGTGGACGGATTGAAAACGGGCGGTTTTTAGATGAATTGGTGAACGATCCGGACATTGGCGGTGTGTTAAAAGAGTATATGGAAAAGGAGCGTATCCGCACCTATATCAAGGATGGAGTTCTTAATGCATATACAAAGAAACTCACCAAAGCGGCATTGGCAATGAATTTGCCGGCTGCGATAGTTAAATCGGTATATGCTGTTGAGGCGGTTGAAATTCAGACCTATGAGCAAGTCACTGTTCTCCGGGCTCCTGAAACGGGCGCTATATATGTGATAAGCAAGGGCAGAGTTCTCAAGTGGGAAACTGCGCTAAAAAAGGCATTGGAGCTGATTGCTCGTGAACCTAATTTAGTTTCTGAAGATTCCGCCCCGGATATTTGTCTACATCTTGCTATGCTGAATTCCTCGCTGACTGATTCGGAAAAGGATTTCATCAGAACATCCCTCTCTATCATAGGGGTTAAAGCGGTCTTTTGCGGAGAATGAAGGAAGAAGGCGATAGTGTGCCACGAAACGCAGAAACAACGCACAAAATTATGTCCGCGATAAAATCGAAGGACACAGAGCCGGAACTTTTAGTGAGAAAAGCTTTATGGAAGGACGGATATAGGTATAGAATTAATGTTCGTAAACTTCCAGGGAAACCGGATATCGTGTTAACTAAGGCTAAAATTGCGGTTTTTTGTGATGGCGATTTCTGGCATGGCCATAATTGGGCTGTGCGTGGATTGCCTTCTCTGGAAGAGGAACTAAAGAAGTACAGTGAATTCTGGAAAAGCAAAATCCTGGGGAATATCGCACGTGATGAACGAAATACTCTGCAACTAAAAGAAATGGGATGGACTGTAATACGACTTTGGGAAAGCGATATCAGGAAGGATACTGATGCTTGTGTGGCACTAATCGAACAGGCTTATCATGACTCAAGTCGAACACGAAACTGACGGTTACTTCAATCCTTTGGGGGGCAGAGTGAGATGCATGTTGAATTCCAGGTTCAGAAATTGCTCGGTTCGATAGATATTAATGACAATCTTCGAGAGTTGTATGAGCGCACCATCGAAGCTGTTGTTTTGAGCCATCAGGATATTTTGAACATAGACAAGCTCGAAGGAATCATTATTCCGGATGATTTTATCGCAGGTGTAATGGAGTTCCAGAAAAACGTACTAAACGAAGACCATCCTTCTGTCACAGATAATGAGTATGGGCGTGCATATGGAAAAATGATGTATGACCCAGATGGCGACAAATATTACGTTTTCCTGGATTCTCAGTTTGCAACATTTCTGATGGGAGACGCTTTCTTTAACAGCTGTTTTCCCGAGGGGCATCCGGGAAGAGCTACTTCTCTCATGCTACGACAACAAGCTCTGAATCTTCTGTTTCATGAGATATCCCATACTGAGTTTGATCAGCGAGTACAGCGACCAGCAATAACGAAAAGCCTTGAAGGTGGGTTAACAAAGCAAGCTTATATTCTGTTAGATGAATACTACGCTTGTCGAAAAGCAGCTACAATCGCTAATGTATCTATTCATGGAGATGAGGTCGGTTTTGTTAACGATCTCGAAGAAAGAATCGATAGTGAACGTTGGCGGTATAAGCGTAGAGAAATAGATCTAAATATTTTTATTGGCATGTTTCATTCATACACGGAAATGTTGCTTATTCGATTGGCCTCTGTATTAGGCGCAAGCGATGCTGTCGGGGATAAGAATCTGCCGTTTCCGGGAACTAAACTGTTCTCTGTGGGAGTAGTGCTCAATTATGTGTTTTCAAAACTCTTTGAGGCTATTGAAGCGGGAGAAACTATAGACATGCCCGTGGAGGTCAAACAAGCCATTCATTTCTACTTCCATCAGTTAGGGGTAGATATAGAGGATCGATTGAAGGGGCTATACTATAGCATTCCTGATTGAGCGTCTGAGAACAATAGCAAAGTAAAACTGTAATCAGGGCTACCGTTTTATCATGCACCCAATAGCCGGTCAAAATAAAACGGCAGGGGGATTGGGTGCAGAAAATAAAACGGTAGAAGGCTGTTGCCGTTTTATCTTGCACCCAGTCCGCAGCCGGAAAAACCTGAAAAGCTGAAAAACGCAAAGAAAAACGCATCCTGCACCCAACAACGATAGAGGGGCAAGATGTGTTTGCACCCAGCCGTGTTCAGAAAGCCTTATGGGACAAGGCTTTTCAACGCATGAAAAAACGCTAACCTTGGTATCAAGATTAGCGTTTTATTATGGCAGGGGCAGAAGGACTCGAACCCTCAACAAAGGTTTTGGAGACCCACGTGTTACCATTACACCATGCCCCTATGCGGTTCGTCCGGGATTGCCGGAACGAGATTTAGTTTAGCACTTTTTCGGGCGTTTGTCAAGCGGTTTTGCGAAAATTGTTCCGAATTGGCAGAAAATCGCCCGGTGCTTTACAAAACCCGCGGCGCATGGTATGATGAGGGCAGGAAAGTCGGCGGGAGGGACGCGCGTGCAGTGGGCGGAACGGGTTCGGGCGTATGTGCGGATGCATGGCGCGGGGTACACGCTGCACCGCGCGGGTGAAATGCTGGCGGCACGGGTGCTGCTGCGGGACGAATGGCGATTCCGGCGGGAGCGCACGTCTAAGCGCGAACTGGCGACCCAGCGCGCGCACCCCTTCCCGGATGTGCGCATCAGCGTCGTCGTCCCCGTGTTCAACACGCGCCCGAAATTCCTACGCGCGCTGGCGGATTCGCTGCTTGCCCAGACGCACGGCGCGTGGGAAGCCTGCCTGTACGATGGCGGCAGCACGTCCGCCGAGACGCGAAAGGCGCTGGAGGCAATTGCCGTGCGGGACAGCCGATTCCGCATCGCGTTTGGGGCGGAAAACGCGGGCATATCCGGCAACACGAACCGCGCGATTAAAATGGCGACGGGGGAGTATATCGCCCTGTGCGACCACGACGATGTGCTTGCGCCGGATGCGCTCTGGCGGATTGCGGAAGCCATCGACGCGCACCATCCAGACGTGCTCTACACCGATGAAGATAAGCTGACCGCCCACGGCGCGATTCACGTTGATGCGCACCGCAAGCCGGATTTCTGCCCGGACAACCTGCGCTCCGGCAACTATATCTGCCATTTGTCGGTGATTCGGCGGACGCTGCTGGATGCCATCGGCGGATTACGACCGGCGTTCGACGGGTCGCAGGATCACGATTTGATGCTCCGTGCGTGCGAGCGGGCGGACGGCGTCATCCACATTCCGCGCGTGCTGTACCACTGGCGGACGCTGCGGAGGTCGATGAGCCACACGAAATTGGCGGTCTGCCTGGACGCGGCGGCGCGGGCGGCGGAAGAAAGTATGCGCCGCAACGGGTTTCCGGGAACGTGCCGGGTGGAGGACGGTGTGCTGCGGCTGCGGTACGACGTGGGGGATTTTACCGTCGCGGCATTGCGGCTTGCGCGGGATGCGTCCGCTGCGGATGTGAACCGTTTGGCGGCGGATGCGTCGGCGGACATGCTGCTGTTCCTGTGGGGGGACACGGCGGCACCTGATGCGGACGGTCTGCGGGAGATGATGATGTACGCCCAGCGCCCGGATGTGTGCGCGGTGACGCCGCTGGTGGTGGATGCACGCAATCGGGTGCTTCATGCCGGATACGACATCCTGCCGGACGGCACAGTGCGGTCACGGAATCGCGGCTTGCCGGTCTCAGCGGGCGGATGGCACGGCATGAACCGAACCAGCTACAATGTCACTGCGGTTTCGCCAATGTGCTTTTTGGTGCGGCGGAATGCGTTTGTGCCGATGGCGGAAGGGAATTCGCTGGCGGTGGACTTGGCGCAGTGGTGTATGGCGCGTATGCAGGATGGGATGCGGCATGTGTATACGCCGCACTGCGTGGTGAAGGCGGATGCGGAAAGCGCATTCGAGGGCTTCCGGGTGAAAGTTCCTGCGGGTTGGTATGACCCGTGTGCGACGGGAAGCAAGCGCGCTTGATGGCGCTTTTGGTTTCTTCTACATACTTGAATTTTATTGTTGCAGGGGTTTCGCCTCTGCGGAGGCGACAAGGGGGCAATGGAAACAGACGAAGTCTGCGGTCGCCCCCTTGACCCCTTCGCAGCGCACACCTCCATACTTGAATTTTATTGTTAGTTTTTTAGTTTGTATACCTTTAACTTATCTCGAAATCATTGGAGGTAATGATGAAAATCACAATGATAACGCTCGGCTCGACGGGTGACGTGCGGCCGTATATGCTGCTGGGACGGGAGCTTCACGAGCGGGGGCATGAGGTGACGATTGCGGCGTTTGCGCCGTTTCAGGGCATGATTGAGGAAGCGGGAATGTCCTTCTATCCCATTTCTGGCGATGTGGTGGATATGATGGGGCGGCTGCTCCAGCCGGACGCGGTGGGCGTGCGGTACTTGAAGGAGTTTGAGAAGGGTATCCGCGATATTGCGCCGATGCTGCTGGATGATTTGCTGCACTGCGCGGAGGGCGCGGAAGCCATCGTCTGCACGTTCTTCGGGACGATGTTCTATTCGATTGCGGAAAAGTACGATATTCCGTGCATCCAGACGCAGTATTTCCCGATGGATCCGTGCAAGGATATGCCAATTTCATCCGCGCCGTTCCGCAAGCTCGGCAAGTGGTGGAATGTGCTGAGCTATCGCATCGGGTATCTGCTGATTTCGGCGCTGGAGCACCGCTACCTCTCGGATTGGCGTAAGGAGAACGACATGGCAAAGCGCCGCGTCCGCTTGAGACCGGATTATGACGTGAAGGGCAAGCAAGTACCCGTGATTTACGCCATGAGCCCGACGCTTGTGCCGCGCCCGGAGGATTGGGCGGACAACATCCACATGTCCGGTTTCTGGTGGGATGAGCGCCCGGTGGACTACACGCCTGACCCGGCGCTGGCGGAGTTCCTGCGCGCGGGCGACGAGCCGGTGTACATCGGCTTTGGGTCGATGGTGTCGGGCGACATGGGTGAACTGGCGGAAATCATCCGGCAGGCGGTGAAATTGTCCGGCGTGCGGGCGGTGGTGGCACTGGGCTGGGGTCAGCAGGAAGCAAAGACAAAAGATGCGAACATCTTCTATGTGAAAAGTGTGCCGCATGACTGGCTGTTCCCGCATATGGCAGGGGCGGTGCATCACGGCGGCGCGGGGACGACCGCAACCAGCCTGCGCCATGCGCTGCCGACGCTCGTTGTGCCGTTCGGCGGCGATCAGCCGTTCTGGGCGGAGCGGGTGTACGCTGCCGGGTGCGGGCCGAAAGCGATTCCGCGCGATAAGCTGACGGCAGAGAATCTGGCGGAGGGGCTGCGCGCACTCATCAGCAACCCGGAATACACGCGCAACGCGGCGTGCATCGGGGAGGCACTGCGCAATGAACACGGCTGCGCCAATGCTGCCGACTTGATTGAAAAGGCGGTTTGGGACTGGGAAAACGGGAATCCTGCGCAAGATGGGATGAATATTTGAAAAAACCGCCATTTGCCCCTTGACAAAACCTTGACTTTCGACTACACTGTTTCTTGCGTGCTTGCGAGAAGCACAACAAAATCAAAATTATGCAGAAAGGAGGCCCTCGCAATGACCATGATGATTTTAACCCTTGTATCCCGTGCCAATGGACTGACTGCGACGGCTCTTTCTGCCCATACGCGCCCGTAATAGGAAAATTCCACGCTCTTTTCCTGTTACCATGCGTTTTGTGTGCAGCACCAGCCGTTTGCATTCAGACGGATGGTGCTTTTTTCGTACCCTTTTCGAAAAAAGCATACAATGGGCAGTTATGAGTCATCAACCACTTTGTCTCTCTTGAAAGGAGTGATTTCCTACGCAGCGCACCACAACGAAACCAAAGAAGAAACAGACCCCGTTCGGCGCAATGCTCTCCCTCATCGGGCAGAACTGGACGCATTTCCTCTGGGCACTCATTGCGACCATCATGATGGTCATCATCGGCTTTTTAACGCCGCTGCTGCTCTCCGAAATCGTGGACAGCATACTGGGCAGCGAGCCGTTCACAATGCCGGATTTCCTTATGAACCCGATTAACGCCCTCGGCGGACGCGATTTCCTCCGTCAAAATCTGTGGATTCCCGCGCTGGCGCTCATCCTGATGAATGTCGTCAACGGCGTGTTCACGTTCATAAAAGGTCGTTCTTCCGCGATTGCGAGTGAAAATATCGCCCGCAAACTGCGCAATGACCTCTATCGCCACTTGCAGCACTTGCCGTTTGCGTACCACGTTAAAGCGCAGGCGGGCGAGCTGATTCAGCGCTGCACATCTGACGTGGATACGATTCGCCGCTTTCTGGCGGTTCAGGTGATGGAAGTTGTCAACACGGTGCTGATGGTCGTTATCGCCATGAGCATCCTGCTGCCGCGCTCCGTGCCGATTACGCTCTACAGCCTGATTCTTGTGCCGCCTTTGTTCTGCTTTGCGACGTGGTTCTTCAAGATGGTGCATAAGTCCTTTGAGGTGGCGGACGAAGCGGACGGTGTGCTGAACGCCGTTTTGCAGGAGAACCTCTCCGGCGTCCGCGTCGTGCGCGCCTTCGGACAGCAGGAGCGCGAGGTGGAGAAGTTTGACCGCGTGAACAACGATTTGCGCAAAAAGAACCTCCGTCTGAATGAACTGCTCGCTATCTACTGGGGCGGCGGCGACGCCATCAGCATGACGCAGACGCTGCTGACGCTGGTGGTCTGCATCATCTACGCCTGCAATGGCTGGATTACCGTCGGTACGCTAATTGTTTTCACCTCCACGCTGGGGATGCTGCTCTTCCCGATTCGTCAGCTGGGCCGCACCCTGTCCGACGCGGGCAAAGCAATGGTATCTATGAAGCGCGTGCAGGCGATTCTGCACGAGGAAGCCGAGCCGGACGAGCCGAACGCCCTGAAGCCCGACCTGCACGGCGACATTGTGTTTGACCATGTCTCCTTCGCTTATCCGGATGACAACGTGCCGGTGCTGCGCGATGTGTCCTTCACCATCCCCGCGGGCAAGACGGCGGCAGTGCTGGGCGGCACGGGCAGCGGCAAATCCACCATGATGTACCTGCTGCAGCGGCTGTATACGCCCACGAGCGGCAAAATCACCATTGGCGGCGTGGATATTCAGCAGATTGACCGCAAATATCTGCGCGCACACGTCGGTCTGATTCTGCAAGAGCCGTTCCTATACTCCAAGTCCATCCGGGAGAATGTGGGTATCACCGCGCCGGAACAGGAAGCGGAACGCATTGAGCACGCGGCGGATATCGCCAGCGCATCCGGCTTTATCGCCAAGGCGGATAAGGGCTGGGAGACGGTCGTGGGCGAACGCGGCGTGACACTCTCCGGCGGACAGAAGCAGCGAATCGCCATCGCGCGCACGCTGCTCAAGGACAACAACATTCTCATCTTCGACGACTCCCTTTCCGCCGTGGATACCGAGACGGACGCACAGATTCGCGCTGCCCTCCGACACGAGCAGAAGGACGTGACCACCCTCATCATCAGCCACCGCGTGACGACGCTCTCGCAGGCTGACCTCATCCTCGTGCTGGAAAACGGGCAGATTACGCAGCAGGGCACGCACGCTGAGTTGTGCAGCCAGCCGGGCCTGTACCAGCGCATCAACAGCATCCAGAACGCCTTGGAGGAAGAACTGACGCAGGCCAAGGCGGCGGAAGGGGTGAACTGATATGCAGTCCTTTCAGGAACAGGATTATACCAAACGATTTGATCTCTCCCTGTGGCGCAAGCTCATCAAGGTTGCAAAGCCGTACCACAAGAACCTGATTGCGGTTGTGCTTTTCATGGCGGTTTCTGCAATCATCGACGTGATTATGCCGAACATGAATGCCTACGCGATTGACGTGTTCATTGCTAACCACAGCACGGCTGGGCTGGTTGGGTTCGTCGTGGCGTATGCGCTGCTGACGGCGGTGCAAGTGGCGACGATTTTCGGCTTTCTGCGGCAGTGCGGCATTGTCGAAACCGGAACGTGCTACCTGATTCGCAAGCTCGGTTTCCAGAAACTGCAGGAACTGCCCTTCTCTTATTACGACCGGATGCCCGTAGGATACCTCATGTCCCGCCTGACCAACGACACGCAGCGCCTTGCGGACACCATCGGCTGGTCGCTGGTGGACTTGTGCTGGGGCGCGGTGTATCTGGTTGCCTGCGCCGTGCGGATGCTGACCATCAACTGGCGGCTGGGGCTGATCGTCATGCTGGTGCTGCCGCCGCTGGCCGTCATCAGCTGGAAGTTCCAGAAGGCGATTCTCGCGGCGTATCGTCAGGTGCGCAAGAACAACAGCCAGATTACCGCGGGCTTCAATGAGGGCATCAACGGCGCAAAGACGACGAAAACCCTTGTGCGCGAAGAACTGAACATCCAGGAATTTGAGACGGTTTCCGCCTCCATGCGTTCCGCGTCCATCCGCGCGGCGACGCTGTCGAACCTCTTCCTGCCCATCGTCGTGTCGCTGGGGTCTTTGGCGACGGCGTATGCGCTCTGGCAGGGCGGCAACAGCGTCATCGGCGGCACGCACGTTTTCGGCGTCGCCATGACCGTCGGCACGCTGACCATGTTCATCAACTACACCGTAAGCTTCTTCCAGCCCGTGCGCGATATTGCCCGCATCTTCGCGGAACTGCAATCCGCACAGGCGGCGGCGGAGCGCGTCATCAGCCTGCTGGAAACGGAACCCGATATTGTGGATTCTCCCGAAGTGGTGGTGCAATACGGCGACAATTTCCACCCCAAGACCGAAAACTGGCCCAAGCTCATCGGCGACATTGACTTCGAGGACGTCACCTTCCGCTACAAAGAGGGCGAAAAGGTGCTGGAACACTTCAACCTGCACATCCAGCACGGGCAGACCATTGCCCTTGTCGGCGAAACCGGCAGCGGCAAGTCCACCATCGTCAACCTCGTCTGCCGCTTCTATGAGCCGACGGAGGGCAAAATCCTCATCGACGGCGCGGATTACCGCACGCGCAGTCAGCTGTGGCTTCAGTCCAACCTCGGCTACGTCCTGCAGTCGCCGCACCTTTTCTCCGGCACGGTTGCGGATAACATCCGCTACGGCCGCCCCGATGCCACCGACGAGGAAGTGGCGGAAGCCGCCCGCATGGTCGGCGCGGAACCCTTCATCCGCAACATGAAGGATGGCTATCAGGCGGACGTCGGCGAGGGCGGCAACCGCCTCTCCACCGGTCAGAAGCAGCTGATTTCCTTTGCCCGCGCGATTCTGACGAACCCGTCTATTTTCGTGCTGGACGAAGCCACGTCCTCGGTCGATACGGAGACGGAACAGCTGATTCAGCACGCGATTCAGAAGGTGCTGGCGGGGCGGACGAGCTTCATCATTGCGCATCGACTCTCTACGATTCGCTCGGCGGATCGGATTCTGGTGATTCAGAATGGCAAGATTACGGAAGATGGGACGCATCAGCAGCTGATTGCGAAACAGGGGTATTATTATCAGCTGTATACGAATCAGTTCCAGGAGGAACAGGGGCTGGAGATTTTGGATGGGGCGATGGCAAAGGCATAAAGCCGCATAAACCAAGGAGCAGGGAAGCGCACCCAAGCCGGGCAGCCCAAAAAGGGTCAAGGGGCAATGCCCCTTGCGGAGTCCAGAGGCGGCGCCTCTGGTGGGGTTTGGGGCAACGCCCCAACTGCTGGACGTGTGACCGGTAGAGGAAAAGCGACCAACTCCAATCCACGAACGCTGAACAGCGAAGCGCTTTCAGCGCAGCAGTTGTAACTTCGCGCTCCCGCAGGAGCGCCCCCAAGCCGCTCTATCCACTACTCGCATATTGTCGCGCCAAATGGGCGCGACCCGATAGCCGGAAAGGAGCCATCCTCCTCATGCGCCAAACCCGCACCGTCTCCCTCGATACCCTCGAATACCTGTACGTCCCCGATGTTGCCTACGCCACCTACGGCGAAACGCAGCGGAAAATGCAGCTCATCATCCCGTACCGCCCGCAATGGCAGGATGGTGAAACCGTGCCGCTGATTGTCTTTCTCCCCGGCAGCGCATGGTATCGGCAGGAAATGTACAACTGCATCCCCGCACTGGCGAAACTTGCGGAAAGGGGATTCGCCGTTGCATCCGTGCAGTACCGCGAATCGAAAATCGCGCCTTTCCCCGCGCAGGTAGAGGATGTGCACCGCGCCATCCACTATATCGCAGAACAACTCGCAAAGCTGTTCCATATCGACATGGCGCGCACCTTCCTCATGGGCAATTCCTCCGGCGGACATATCGCGCTGCTGACGGCGCTGCGTCAGGCGGCGGGAATTGCGGATGTGTCGGAACTGCTGAATTTCCCGATTTGCGGCGTGATTGCGGAATCCGCGCCGAGCGACTTGTTCCTTTGCGCAAAAGAGGGCGTTCCGGCCAATATGCCCGCGACTTTCCGCCCGACCGCGGATTTGCTGGGCGTGTCCTGCCTGCAGGAACATCCGGAAAAACTCGCGGAAGCCAGCGCACAGACCTATCTCGCGCCCGACCGCGCCGTTCCGCCGATTCTCCTGCTCCATGGTGACCGCGACACGCAGGTCAGCGCCGCGCATAGCCGGACGCTCTACGAACGCCTGACGCAGAACGGCGCCGAGGCGGATTACATCGAGCTGGCAGGCGTCAACCACGGCGGAGCGCCCTTCTGGACGGAGGACGTGCTGCAAATCATTGCGGACTTTATTCACAAGCACTACTGACCCATCGGAGGAAAATCCACCATGTACCTGACATCCTACTTCACTTCGCCTAACCAGCCCCAACTCCTCGCACAGCTTCGCGCCTGCGAGTGGGGCGCGGCGAAGTTCCTGATGGAGCTGCTCGAAAAGGAACAGTTCCATCACACCCTCGGTGCGGGCGACTGCTACTTTCTGATGGCGGGCGACCAAATCGCCGCCTTTGCGACGCTGACTGACCGCGACTGCGTGGATGCACCGGAACTCCGCCCGTGGTGCGGCTTCGTGTACACCTTCCCCGCGTACCGTCATCAGCGAATCGCCGGAAAGCTGCTGCACGAACTGGCGGAAATCGCCCGACAGAATGGGGAAAACCGCGTCTATATCGCGACCGACCACGCGAATGTGTACGAAAAATACGGCTGCACCTATCTGGACAGCCGGAGTGACATTGACGGCGAAATCAGCCGCATCTACACACTGAACGCATAAAAGCGGGGTGAAAACCGTGATTTTGATGACTGTATTGGCTCCATGCGCGTCGTAAGGGCGTTGCATGGAGCGTCCTGCGGCTTTGCGCAGTATGCCATTTTTATACTATTTCCAGATTCACCTGCGCCATCTGCTTGCGCCTTTTCCCTTCTG
>OLZF01000103.1_pt1 | contig 92213 bp, 99 predicted proteins | sample 1674391 | NCBI WGS metagenome assembly OLZF01 (sample SAMEA103958166, study PRJEB25191) | human gut metagenome | biome: human-associated habitat [ENVO:00009003]; feature: intestine environment [ENVO:2100002]; material: feces | place: Germany | collected 2013/2015
GGAGCAATCGACTTTCATGAATGGTGATGTCTGCGATAGCAGACATGTCCGTTTATTATCCAATCAATTATGGTTATATTGAGGGGATTATGGCGCCTGATGGTGAAGAACAAGACGTCTATATTTTAGGGGTGGATGAACCTGTAAAAGAATTTACAGGGAAAATTATTGCTATTATACATAGAATGAATGATATTGAAGATAAGTGGGTAGTAGCACCAGTTGGTCTTTCGTTTTCAAAAGAAGAAATACAGGATTGGGTATATTTTCAAGAACAGTATTTTGAATCAGAAGTCATTCTGTAGTATATGAACGCATGAAAGTATGTTTGAATATTGCTTTCATGCGATTTTTTTAATCTGGAAGTTTCCTGTCGGTTGATTTTTTATCGTATAGTATCGTTTTGCTCCATTGAAATACAGGTTTTCCGTGGATATAATGATAGTATGGAGGTTAGTTATATGAATGCATTGAATATTTCTGAAAATATTATCCGACTGCGGCATGAGAGAAAATTAACGCAGGAGCAGTTGGCGGGTTTTATCGGAGTGACAAAGGCTTCTGTCTCGAAATGGGAAACGGGGCAAAGTACTCCGGATATTGCGATTTTACCGCAGCTTGCCGCCTTTTTTGATGTTACCATTGACGAATTGATTGGATACAAACCGCAGTTGTCAAAAGAGCAGATTCAAAAACTGTATCAGGAATTTGCAGCTGAATTTGCCACTTGCCCATTTGAAGAAGTGATGGAGAAAGTGCAGACGTATGTAAAACGATATTATTCGTGTTATCCTTTTCTTTTTCAGATTTGCGCTTTATGGCTCAATCATTATGTATTGGCTCATGGAGAGGAAAAACAAACCGAAGTGCTGATTTCTATCTCTGAACTATGTGAGCACATCAAGAAAAATTGTAAAGATGTAAGTATCTGCGATGAGGTCATTGTTTTACAGGCGCTTGTTCATTTGCAGCTGGGACGGATACAGGAAGTGATTGACGCACTTGAAGAAATGTCAAAACCACATAAATTGTATCATCAAAGTGGTCCTATACTCAGTCAGGCATATAAGATGGCGGGGGATAAAGACAGAGCGGAAAGTTTTACACAGATCAGTATGTATAACAACATAGTATCTTTGGTTGGAAATGCCACGGAGTATCTTTCTACATGTGCGGATGATTTGTCTGTCTGTGAAAAAACAATTGCCCGCACAGAACAAGTAATAGAAGCTTATGCGCTTGAAAAACTCCATCCCAACGTGACTGCTGTGTTTGAGTATCAGGCAGCGATATGCTGTTTGTTGCATAAAGAAAAACAGAAGGCTCTCAGACACGCGGAAAAGTATGTGGTATGTCTTGCAGAACTGTTCTCGCCAGGCGAGGTGCTTTTGCACGGTGATGAATACTTTAACCGGATTGAAGAATGGTTTGATAAGCTTGATAACGGCGCGAATGCTCCCCGCAACAGAAAACTGGTTTTAGAAGATGCAAAGAAATCTTTTGACAATCCTGTGTTTCTTGTTTTGGAGGGTGAACCTGAGTATGAAAGAATAAAAAACAAACTGAAGGAGATAAGATAATGGATATTGCTGAGATGTTACCTTTTTTAATTCCGTTGATCGTCGTAGAATTTGTGCTTTTAGGTTATACGCTGTGGCACATTCTTACGCATAAGAATTACAAGCGTGGCAACCGATCTATGTGGCTGATGATTGCTATCATCGGAATGCAGTTTATCGGACCGATTCTGTATTTTATGTTAGGAAAAGAGGAGACATGATGAATATTTTAGAAATCTCACATATCACCAAGTCCTTTGGAACAAACAAAGTAATAGATGACCTGAGTTTATCTGTGCCTGAACATTCTATATTCGGTTTTGTTGGACAAAATGGTGCGGGTAAGACCACTACGATGAAGATGGTGCTGGGGTTACTTCAAGCAGATAACGGAGAACTATTTGTAAATGATGAAAAAGTAACCTTCGGTCAAAATAGAACTAACAAATATATCGGTTATCTGCCGGATGTTCCGGAGTTTTACGATTTTATGACTCCAGGCGAATATTTGTCCATGTGCGGTCAGATAACAGGAATGTGCAGCGAAGAAATCCGAAAAAAAACCGCAGAACTTTTGAAGCTTGTAGGGCTTGAAAATGCAAACATACGTATTCATGGATTTTCCCGTGGAATGAAACAAAGGCTTGGTATTGCGCAGGCTCTCTTTAACAGTCCCAAACTGCTTATTTGTGATGAGCCTACTTCAGCTCTTGACCCTATTGGCAGAAAAGAAATTCTGGATATCCTATATTCTGTGAGAAAACAAACAACGGTTTTGTTTTCTACCCACATTCTTTCCGATGTGGAACGAATCTGTGACCGTATTGCCTTTCTCAACAAAGGAAGGATTGCTCTTGAGGGGACATTAGAAGAGATAAAGAAGATCAGAAAGGGCGATCGTATAAAAATTGAATTTTCTAAAACCAAAGATGTTGATGCTTTTCTCAACAATTACGTCAATGCTAAACGGATAGATGCAACAAAACTGCTGCTTACTGAAAAAGGTGAAAACGATATGATAGAACTCATGAAATGGTTGTCGCGGAATAATATTTCAATTCAGCGTCTGGAAAGATTAGAACCAACTCTGGAAGATTTGTTTTTGGAGGTGGCTGCCAAATGAAACAATTTATGGCTTTTACGAAAAAAGAATTCTTAGAGCAGCTTCGAACAGGAAAACTTTTTATTCTTACAATGATCTTTTGTCTGTTCGGTATTATGAATCCTGTCATAGCCAAAATAACACCATGGCTTATGGAACGGATGTCAGAACAGCTTGCTGAAAGCGGCATGGCTGTGGTCAGCGTAGAGGTCAATGCATTGACCTCATGGATACAATTCTTTAAAAACATGCCGATAGCACTAATTATCGTCCTTGTGATGTTCAGCAGTATTTTCACAGCAGAATACCAAAAAGGAACTTTCATCAACGTTGTAACAAAAGGGCTGGACCGCTGGAAAATACTCCTTTCAAAAACAGTTGTAATGTGTTTGACCTGGACCTTCGGATATCTGATAAGCTATGGAATCACCTATGGCTACAATGCTTACTTTTGGGACAACAGCATTGTCCGTCATATACTGTTTGCCGTCTTTTGCTTTTATTTCTTTGGACTATGGCTGATAACCGTACTTACACTTGCGTCCACTCTTTTTAGAACAACATCTGCTATCATACTTTCGGCAGGATCAGCTTTCCTTGCAACCTATCTGCTGGGCTTGATTCCTAAGATCAAAATGTACGTTCCTTCACACCTTATGGAATCAGCAGAGTTATTGGCTGTAGGGAGTAAAACAAGCAACTATTCCATAGCCATTATAATTACAAGTACATTAATCACTATAAACATCATACTTTCTGTTTTTATCTTTAATAAGAAAAACATCTGATCAGATATACAAGACATTCTATACAGAAAAAAACTAAATATCAACCAAATCTCTTTATTTTGTAGAACGTGTTTGAAAATTCATTCCAATAAACTGGTATATCCACCTTGCAGAAATCAATTTTCAAACATGCTCCCAAAAGAATGAAATAATAAGAAGCCATTCTTCCGGCATAGAAATCAGGAAAAGAGGGGGAAGGGGCGGCGGGGAGCCGTCAGAGGTTTGCGCTGACTTCGGAGCGCGTCCGAAGATCCACTTGCTGTGATCACTTAGTGAAGAGCCCATTGGCGATGAACTTAGTGAGAACGCAAGTTAGCTGAGGAGAAGCGCAGAAGCAAGCAAACCTCTGACGGCTCCCCGCCGCCCCTTCCCCCCTCTTTTCCGTCCCCTCCCCAAAAAAGGCAAAAAAAGAAGCCCCCACATTGTGAAGGCTCTTGTCTATGATGCTTACGCACGCTCAACTTTTCCGGATCTCAAGCAAGAAGTACAAACATACATTTTCTGCGGAATACCGTTAACTTTAACTTTTACAGATTTAACGTTGGATTTCCACATCTTGTTTGATCTTCTATGTGAATGACTTACATTATTACCGAAATGAGCACCTTTTTCACAAACAGCACATTTAGCCATGCCTCGCACCTCCTTGACCGTACAAATTAGTCTGAAAGTATTCAGACTCACAACACAAGTTATTCTAACAGAAAACAGGTAGTTTTGCAAGCACAAAAAATAAATTTTATAAGGTTTTTCATTTTCTTATTTCATTTTTAGATGAAATCGGTTATACTTATATCAAGATGTTGGGGTCAAAAGGTATTTTGCCCCATGATACCTATGGATTGCTACGCACTTTGTGCTCCCGCAATCCTAAAAACATTCGAAATCCGCCCTATTCGGGCTATTTTCTCATGTTTTGCGGGTCTCAAAGTTATGCTTTTTCATGCAAGCATAAAAAAGCATAACCTTTTGACCCTGGTATCATATCAAATCAAAAAGAAATTGGAGGTATCATAAGACATGAAAGGTCGTATGAATACAGGATTGGGCGAAGTTGTGATTAATCCGGATGTCATAGCTACCTATGCGGGAAGTGTTGCAGTCGAGTGCTTCGGTATTGTCGGAATGGCAGCTGTTAATATGAAAGACGGACTTGTGAAACTTTTGCGGAGAGACAGTTTAAAACACGGAATTAACGTTACCATAGAAGACAATAAGATTTCTCTGGAATTCCACGTAATTGTTGCGTACGGTGTCAGCATTTCGGCTGTAACCGATAATTTAATTAATAATGTGAAATATAAAGTCGAAGAATTCACTGGTATGGAGATTGAGAATATCCGTATTCTGGTGGAGGGCGTACGCGTCATTGACTGAGTTTAGAGGAGGAAACTTGTAGTGTCTACAAATAAGATTAATGCCGAATTGCTCGCTAAGATGTTTTTGGCAGGTGCGAAGAATCTTGAAGTAAAAAAAGAATGGATTAATGAATTGAACGTATTTCCGGTTCCGGACGGCGACACAGGAACCAATATGACCATGACGATTATGTCAGCTGTCAAAGAAGTGAACAGTGTGGAAGAGATGAATATGTATCATCTGGCCAAAGCGATTTCGTCCGGCTCTCTGCGCGGTGCGCGGGGAAATTCCGGTGTCATCCTCTCCCAGCTTCTGCGCGGATTCACAAAAGTTGTAAAAGAGCATGAGGAGGTTGACATCTTTGTGTTGGCTTCCGCGATGGAAAAAGCAGTGGAAACTGCATATAAGGCGGTTATGAAGCCGAAGGAAGGTACGATTCTTACCGTTGCTAAAGGTGCAGCGCTGAAAGCACGTGAACTGGCCGATGAGGCAGATGGTACAGAAGAACTCCAGAATTTTATCGAAGATGTGATTACACATGCAAAGAATGTACTGGCTCAGACACCGGAGATGCTTCCGGTACTGAAAGAAGCAGGCGTTGTGGACTCCGGCGGACAGGGGCTTGTCACTGTGCTTCAGGGTGCTTATGACGCATTTATGGGTAAAGAGATTGATTTGACCTTCGAGGCGCCGGAGAAAAGCGGCGGTATTATCAAAGTATCCCCGGAAGCGGAGCAGGAGATTAAGTTCGGATATTGTACGGAATTTATCATTGTTCTGAATCAGCCGATGCCGGAGAAAGAAGAATTATCCTTCAAAGAATTTCTGACATCGATTGGTGATTCTATTGTGTTGGTTGCAGATGATGAGATTGTAAAGGTTCATGTACATACCAATGAACCTGGTGTGGCAATCACAAAGGCGTTGACGTATGGATCACTGACAAAGATGAAAATTGACAATATGCGGGAAGAGCATCAGGAACGTCTGTTTAAGAATGCAGAGAAGCTGGCAGCCAGTCAGGCAGCAGAAGCAGCGGCAAAAAAGCCTGCAAAGGAAGTTGGGTTTATTGCGGTATCTATCGGTGAAGGATTCGGTGAGATTTTCCGTGGTCTGGGTGTGGATTATCTGATCGAAGGCGGACAGACGATGAATCCAAGTACAGAGGATATGCTCAATGCCATTGAAAAAGTAAATGCCAAAAATATTTTTATCTTTCCAAACAATAAGAATATTATTCTGGCAGCAAATCAGGCGCAGTCTTTATGCAAAGATAAGAATATTATCGTAATTCCTACCAAGACTGTACCGCAGGGAATTACTGCAGTGATTAATTATGTGCCGGACAAATCTGCAGAAGAAAATCGTGTCGAGATGGAGGAAGTGATCAAGACCGTAAAGACCGGACAGGTAACGTATGCAGTCCGCGACACTCATATTGATGAAAAAGAGATCCATCAGGGTGATATTATGGGTATCGGTGATCAAGGGATGCTTGCAGTCGGAAAAGATGTGATTGCAGTAACCGAAGCATGTATTCGTGCAATGGCAGATGCAGATTCGGAATTGATCAGTATTTATTATGGAGAAGAATTCTCCGAAGAGGATGCCGGACAAATTGCTGAATGGGCGGAAAAGGAATATCCGGATTGTGATGTGGAAGTAAATGCCGGCGGACAGCCGATTTATTACTGCATTGTATCCGTTGAGTAAAGAAGATGTTGAAAAAAGAAGATTCTATTCGTAATTTAAAAGGAATCGGAGAAAAAACAGAATTATTATTTGCAAAAGTTGGTGTGGCTAGTCTGCAGCAACTTTTGCATTATTATCCAAGAGATTACGATTCCTATGGAGAGCCTGTCACGGTGAAAGAGACAAAAGTCAATCAGAAGCAGGCGGTTCGTGCCACACTTACAAAGTTGCCGGAAGTGAAGGGATTTGCCAATAAGGTTATTATCACAGTGGTACTGGTGGAAGAAAGCAGTCGTCTGCAGCTAACCTGGTTCAATATGCCTTTTTTGCGCAACACATTGAAAAGAGGCGGGACTTATGTGTTCCGGGGAAATATCCGGGAAAAAAAGGGAAGGCTTGTAATGGAGCATCCGGAAATTTTTACCGAGGCATCTTATGAAGGTGTCAGAGGACAACTGATGCCGATCTATGCGCTCACTGCCGGTCTGAGTAACAAGCTGGTTACGAAGACGGTCCGGCAGCTTCTGGAAGAACGTTTTCTGGAACAGGAATATCTGCCGGAAGAGATACGGATGAGATATCATCTGCCGGAAATCAATTATGCCATCGGCCAGGTTCACTTTCCGGAAACCAGGGAGAGTCTGATCACAGCCCGCAGAAGGCTGGTATTTGACGAATTTCTGTTCTTTTTGCTTGCAATCGCAAAGATGAAGGAGAAGAAGGAAAGCCGTCAGAGTGCCTGGCGGATGAAAGCAGTCTGGAAGACAGAAGAAGTGATGGAGTCTCTGCCTTATCAACTGACCCATGCACAGCTGCGGGTATGGAATGAAATTGAAGGAGATTTGAGGGGGCATCTTAGGATGTCACGTCTTGTGCAGGGAGATGTTGGGAGCGGAAAAACAATTCTGGCATTTCTTTCCATGATTATGACGGCTGAAAACGGATTCCAAAGTGCGTTGATGGTTCCTACTGAAGTACTGGCGCGGCAGCATTTTGAGGCAATGCAGAAATTATTGGAAGAGCATGGATTGTCTTCTTATGAACCGGTCCTGCTGACCGGCTCTACGACTCAGAAAGAGCGAAGATCTATTTATGAAAAAATTGCTTCCGGTGAAAGTAAAATGATCATTGGTACACATGCGTTGATTCAGGAGAAGGTGGAGTATCAGAAGTTGGCACTGGTCATCACAGATGAGCAGCATCGGTTCGGTGTGCGGCAAAGGGAGGCACTTTCCAGAAAAGGTCCTTCGCCTCATGTGCTTGTTATGAGTGCAACGCCGATTCCGAGAACCCTGGCGATTATGCTTTACGGAGATCTGGATATTTCACTGGTGGATGAATTGCCTGCAAAACGCCTTCCGATCAAAAACTGTGTGGTAGGCACCAATTATCGAAAAACGGCATACCAGTTTATGCGAAAAGAAATTGCGGCAGGCAGACAGGTTTATATCATCTGTCCGATGGTAGAAGCAAGCGAAGAGTTGGATGCGGAAAATGTCACAGATTATACAATGGATATGCGGAATGTTTTCGGAAGCGGCATACAGGTAGAGATGCTCCATGGACAGATGAAAGCAAAAGAAAAAAATGATATTATGGAACGATTCGCATCGGGAGAGATTCAGGTACTTGTATCAACGACAGTAGTCGAAGTGGGTGTGAATGTGCCGAATGCCACTGTTATGATGGTGGAAAATGCCGAACGATTTGGATTGGCGCAGCTTCATCAGCTTCGGGGTCGTGTTGGCCGCGGTGAATATCAGTCTTATTGTATCTTTATGCATGGAGATGAAAGTAAGGAGACGGGAAAGCGACTGGAAGTATTAGGAAAGTCCAACGATGGATTTTACATTGCCGAGGAAGATTTGAAACTACGTGGTCCGGGTGATCTCTTCGGTATCCGGCAGAGTGGTCTTATGGATTTCAAACTGGCTGATATTTTTCAGGATGCCTCCATATTAAAAGAGGCAAATCTTGCTGTACAAGATATCATTTTAACGGATGAGGGGCTGGAAATGCCGGAACATTATAAGCTAAAAGTTGCTTTTGATCACTATTTGCAGACAGAAGTAGATGAAATTTCCATATAATTTTTTTGAAATTATGCATTTTTATGATAGATATTCCAAAAATCAGGCATATACTTGAAAAAAAAATTAAAATCATGTATGATATTCTGGAACTTGAAGAGAATGTTAGAAATAGGTAGCTATATGAACGTAGTTACGAAACACCAGCTTGGAGGATTGAATTATGGTAAACAAAAAAACAACCACTGCCAAGAAAGCAGAAGAAGCAACAACTGTTGAAACAGAAGTTGTGAAAGCAGTGAAAGAAGCACCGAAGGCTGAAAAGAAAGACGAGGAAGTATCAAAAGTTGCAGAGGTAGTTGAAGAGGCACCGAAAAAGCCTGCTGCCAAAAAGACAGCAACCAGGAAAACTGCTGAGAAAAAAACTCCGGCAAAGAAACCGGCTGCAAAGAAAACTGCTGCTAAAAAAGAAGCAGTTACAACTGTTGTGTTACAGTATGCAGGCAGAGAAGTATTTGAACAGGACATCATGGCAAGGGCAAAAGCTGACTGGGTTGCTGCTGGACATAAAGAAGGGGATTTAAAAGAAATCACGCTGTATATCAAACCGGAAGAGAATGTTGCATATTATGTAGCAAACGGCATTGATACAGGCAGTTTTTCATATTAATCGTCCGATACAAGAAAAAGGGCTGTCGCAACCAAAATTGCGGCAGCCCTTTTCTGTATCCGACATGTGTCAGATCGTTTGTTTCAGAACGATGCAGGGATTGTTAGAACTGGCTGGAAGATCCGCTGCTCATCTGACGTTCCTGAGCTTCAATCATCTTTTTCACCATATACCCTCCTACAGAACCGTTCTGTTTGGAAGTCAGGTTACCATTGTAGCCATCAGTAAGCGGTACACCAAGTTCGTTGGCAACCTCATATTTGAAACGATCTAAAGCTCCTTTTGCTTCTGGTACTGCAGCCGTATTAGATGAACGATTTGACATAGTTCATACGCCTCCTTTGTTTTTTGATTTTTTTATTTTTTAGTTAAGTTTGTAACACTTTGTTGTTACGCTGATAGTATATGATAATTTCAAAATAATAAACTGGTAGTTTTTTCAAAGTCTGGAAGTTTTTATTTGGGAACATTGTGATTATTAATTGCGCATAAATTTAGAAAAATAATTGCCATTAAATTTGTTATTTGTTATAATTAACATGATAAATTTCAGCGGGGGTATTCCAAAGAAAATATAGAATAATCCAAAAGGGGTGATAATTATGAATATTGGAATCATTGCACACAACAGCAAAAAAACGTTGATTGAGGATTTCTGCATCGCATATAAGGGAATTTTGATGAAACATGAAATTTATGCAACCGGAACTACAGGGCGCAGGATTGAGGAAGTGACAAATCTGCATGTGCATAAATTTTTAGCAGGCAGTATCGGCGGAGATAAGCAATTTATGGAGATGATAGAACGCGGAGATATGGATATGGTTATTTTCTTTTACAACCCGATTATGGTGAATGTAAAAGAACCGGATGTTTATACGATCATTCGCTGTTGCGATCAGTACACGATACCGATCGCAACAAATATTGCCACAGCGGAGTCTCTGATTTTAGGACTTGCCCGCGGGGATCTGGATTGGAGAGAACAGCTTCACAACAGATAAAAAAGAACTGCGGCTGATGATAGCAGCGGCAGAATACGATTGAAGGATATTTTTATGAGAGTAATCGCAGGAACCTGCAAGAGTCTCCCTTTAAAGACCATTGCAGGTATAGAGACAAGACCAACGACAGACCGTATCAAAGAGACATTGTTTAATATGATACAGCCCAGGATTTCGGGATGCCGTTTTCTGGATCTTTTTGCAGGCAGCGGAGGCATTGGAATCGAGGCGTTGAGCCGTGGTGCCAAAGAAGCTTATTTTGTAGAACAGAGCCGAAAAGCGGCATCATATATCAGAGAAAATCTGATCTTTACAAAATTAACAGAGCGATCGAAAGTTCTGGTGACAGATGTTCGGACAGCCATCAAAACATTTCCGGATGACTGTGTGTTTGACTGCATTTTTATGGATCCGCCTTATGACAGGGGTTTGGAAAAGGAGGTATTAACGCTGCTCTCCGGCAGCAGATGTGTATATTCAGATACATTGATTATTGTTGAAGCTTCTTTGCAGACAGATTTTTCCTATCTGGAAGATCTCGGATATGAGATAGAAAAAGAGAAAAAATATAAGACGAATAAGCATATGTTCTTATATCGCCGCTAGGAGTATGTTATGACAAAAGCTGTATATCCGGGAACGTTCGACCCAATGACCTATGGACATATGGATGTAATCAGACGTGCCACTCAGTTATTCGACGAGGTTATTATCGGTGTTTTACATAATTCTGCAAAAACGCCGTTGTTTTCTGTGGAAGAACGTGTTAATATACTTAAGAAAGCCACAAAAGAAATTCCAAACGTGAAAGTGATGCCTTTTCAGGGGCTGGCTGTGGATTTTGCCAAAGCTTGTGATGCAAAGGTAATTGTCAGAGGACTTCGTGCAATTACCGATTTTGAATACGAACTCCAGATGGCTCAGACAAATCGTGAGTTGGAACCGGGGGTTGATACTACATTTTTGATTACATCACTGCAATATGCATATTTAAGTTCCACTACAGTCAAGGAAGTGGCTGCATTCGGCGGAAATATCTCAAAGTTCGTTCCGGACTTTGTGGCAGAAGAAATTCAAAAGAAGATTATAGAGAAACAAGCACGTATTTCGTGTAAGTGCGAAGATAAGGAGAAAAAACCATGAGCAGTAGAATCGAGCAGATTATTGAAGAAATTGAAGAATATGTGGAGAGCTGCCGTTATCAGCCGCTGTCTACAACAAAAATTGTTGTTAACAAGGAAGAGCTGGAAGAACTGTTGAGAGAACTCCGTATGAAGACACCGGACGAGATCAAGCGCTATCAGAAAATCATCAGCAATAAAGATGCAATTCTTGCAGACGCACAGTCAAAAGCTGATAATATGATCTCTGAAACACAGGCAAAGGTTCAGGAAATGGTGACTCAGAGCGAGATTATGCAGAGAGCCTATGCGCAGGCAAATGAAACCATCAACAACGCTAATATGCAGGCACAGCAGATTATTGATTCTGCTACACAGGATGCCAACAATATCCGTCTCAGTGCGATTTCCTATACAGATGATATGCTGGCAAACCTGTCTCAGATTATGAGCACCACATTATCAGATGCCGGTGAGAAGTATAATGCATTTATCGGCGCTGTTCAGAGTTGCTATGATGTAGTGAATAAGAATCGGAGTGAATTGGCACCTCAGACTGCCGAGGCTGCTTCCGCAACTTCGGAAGAGGATTATGAAGCAGATCTGGATCTTGATTTAGAGGATGAAGAGGAATAAGGTTACCAGCAGAGCGGTAACGGTAGTATTTACCAGTTTTCCGTATAAATAAGTACGGATGGATAAGCCGCTTTCCTGTATGACACAGTTTGTTTGGGCCATTGTCGAGAGTCCGCCGAAAGAGGTACAGCACAGAATCAGAAAAAATTGCAGACCTGCGGGGACAGTACTGTTACGGATACAGGTGATTCCGGTAGTGATCTCTATCAGACCGGAGATGACTGTTAAAAGGAGCGGAAACGGCCGTAACAGTTTCCGAAGCAAGGCACCATAGATGGAAAACAAGATAATATATCCTCCAAGTCGGGTGATTATTTCAAAACCATTCATAATAGAAGTGTCAAGGATTGCTCCCGACGAGCCGGTCATTGACACTTCTTTTTTATGTAAGAAGCCGCTTTCTCGATGTCTGCCCTGACAGATGAAACGAACAATCAGCATGGAAAGGACTGCGGAGCCATATAGAATCCAAAGAACCGGACCCATGAGAGCTTCATTACCAAGTGTCTGGGTGACAATAAAAGTGATAATAAATGAGGGACTGGCATGATTGGAGATCATTAACAGATAGTTGGCTTCCGAACGATCCAGATGTCCGCTGCTATAGAGATCACTGGTCAGTTTTGCCCCCATTGGAAATCCGCAGAGTAATCCCAGAATCCAGACATAGGCTCCGTAAGAGGAGGTGCCCAGCAACCGGCGGCAAATGGGTCCAATCCTGTCAAGCAGAGGAGCCATCAGGTTCGTCTGGATCAACAGATTTGACAGGATAATAAAAGGAAGAAGCGAAGGAAGTACGGTGTTGGACCATAGTACCACGCCATCGCAGGAGGCTTTAAAACTTTCTTTTGGAAACAGGAATAAAAACAGAAGCAGAGGCATAAATAATAAATAGAGCGTTTTTTTGCGCACGGGCACTCCCGTTTATTTTCTTTATTACTATTTTATGCATGTTTTGCATTTTCATAACACCTATGTAACAATTCATAGGTATCATGGGGTCAAACCTAGAAGAACTTAGTAAAAGGAGGCAAAACTATGGCAGTATTAGAAGGGTTGAAACCGGAACGGGTATTTCATTATTTTGAAAAAATTTGTCAGATACCCCATGGTTCCAGGAATACAAAGCAAATCAGTGACTATTTGGTACAATTTGCAAAAGAACATGGATTTTCTTATACACAGGACGAAAGTAACAATGTGATTATCCGAAAGGCTGCTTCTGCCGGATATGAGAATGCTGCCGGTATTATTTTACAGGGACACTGTGACATGGTGTGTGAAAAAAAGGCAGGTTCCGCCCATAATTTTGAAAAAGACCCGCTAAAGCTTTGTATAGACGGAGATTATATCTGTGCAGAGGATACTACGCTCGGCGGTGATGATGGAATCGCGGTGGCATATATGCTTGCGATTCTTGAGGATTCAACTTTAAAGCATCCATCACTTGAGTGTGTGATCACTACGGATGAGGAAATTGGATTATTGGGTGCGTATGCTTTGGATGCTTCTTTATTGAAAGGAAAACGCCTGATTAATCTCGACTCGGAAGAAGAGGGAAGCATCTGGATTTCCTGTGCCGGCGGTATGTCCGCACAGTGTGAAATTCCGGTATCACGCTGTACGGTTTCCGGTCTGCGGTGTGAGGTTGTGATTGAGGGACTTCTGGGCGGACATTCCGGTGCGGAAATTGATAAGAATCGTGCGAATGCCAATCTTCTGTTGGGAAGATTCCTCTATGGTCTGGAACAGAAGATGAACTTTGGGTTGATGGAAGCGGAAGGCGGATTGAAGGATAACGCAATTCCCAGAACATCCCGGGCAGTTCTTGTTGTGGATGAGGCAGATGCACAGACATTAGCAGAACACGCCGCTAAGTTGGAAGCTGAGTTAAAAAAAGAATACGAAGGCACAGACGAGGGCATTACAATTGCAGTGACTATGCAGGATCCTGGAGAATTTGAGGTGCTTTCACCGGTAAGCAGAGAAAAGGTTATCTTTTTCCTGATGAATGTACCAAATGGAATTCAGAAGATGAGCGGTTCCATCGACGGGCTTGTAGAGACTTCCTGTAATCTGGGTATCTTCAGTATGCCTGTCAATGATACTTATATGTTTGCAGTTTCCAGCGTACGTAGTTCAGTGGGGAGTGCAAAAAATGCACTTGGTGACAGAATCTGTTATCTGACGGAATTTCTGGGCGGCGAGTATGGGGTGGAAGGAGATTATCCTGCATGGGAATATCGGGAAGATTCTCCGCTTCGTGATCTTATGGTACGTATTTATGAAAAAATGTATGATAAAAAACCGCAGGTAGTAGCAATCCATGCAGGATTGGAATGTGGATTGTTTTATGACCGTCTGGAAGGTCTGGACTGTGTATCGATTGGACCGGATATGAAGGACATTCACACTTCCGAAGAGAAACTGTCGATTTCGTCGGCAGCAAGAGTGTATGAATATTTGCTGAATGTATTGGCAGCATCGAAGTAAGGAGTAATTTGGGGAATGGATATACAATTATGGCACGAAATACTGGAGCCTTATGAACTTGCAGTGCAGGAGCTCGAAGTAAAGTTCCGGCATGTGATGAAGGAGCACCACGAAAAGGGACTGTACTCACCGATTGAAAATGTCAACGGCCGTGTAAAGACGGTAGCAAGTATCCTTGAGAAGATACAGAGAAAACATATTCCTGTCGAATGTATGGAAGAACAAGTAGAGGATATCGCAGGAATCCGGTTGATATGCCAGTTTGTGGAGGATATAGAGAGGGTAACCGAGCTGATCCGGAAACGTTCGGATATTGAGATCAAAAGTGAGAAAGACTATATCAGACATATGAAAGACAGCGGTTATCGCAGTTATCATCTGATTGTTTATTATACAGTTGAGACATTGGACGGCCCGAAACGGCTTCAGGTGGAGATTCAGATTCGTACGATGGCCATGGATTTCTGGGCTACCATAGAGCACTCCCTTCAGTATAAGTACAAATCAAATATCCCGCATCATATCAGGGAGCGGCTGAGCAACGCTGCAGATGCCATTATCGCACTTGACAATGAAATGTCGACAGTGAGAAGTGAAATTATGGATGCACAGATTTCTTCCCAGATCCAGATTAATCTGGTCAAGGACATTTTAAGTAATATCGAAAATCTTTACCGATTATCGAATAAGCGGGAAGTTGCAAAGATTCAGGATGAATTTTATCGGATTTATGCGTTGAATGATTTGCAGCAGCTAAAGCGTTTCCATACGCAGTTGGATATTATTGCAGAGGGGTATCAGGCGCAGGCTGTAGCTACAGAATTATAGAAAGGGTATGGTCAGAAAAAGGACCGTAAGAGGATACTATGGAGAAACTACCGGCTGCTTATCTGCACGAAATAAAAGAACAGCTTGGAGAAGAATTTGAGGAATATTTGCAGAGTTTTTTCTGTCCCGTACAGTGCGCTCTGCGTATTAATACGGCTAAGATTACTCCGGGGGCTTATCAGACAATTTCTCCCTGGAATCTGAAACCGGTACCGTGGATAACCAATGGCTTTTATTATGAGGATGCCTGCACACCTGCAAAGCATCCTCATTACTATGCAGGTCTTTATTACCTGCAGGAACCCAGTGCCATGACACCGGCTGACAGGCTTTCTGTCGAACCGGGAGATCATGTGCTTGATCTGTGTGCTGCGCCCGGAGGTAAGGCCACGGAGCTGGGTGCAAAACTTGGTGGAAAGGGGTTTCTGCTTGCCAATGATATCAGTAATTCCAGAGCGAAAGCACTGCTTAAAAACCTGGAGCTTCTTGGAATTCCCAATATTTTTGTGACCAGCGAATCTCCGGAAAAACTGGTATCTTATTACCGGGAATCTTTTGATAAAATCTTACTGGATGCCCCCTGTTCCGGTGAGGGCATGTTCCGGAAAGAACCCAAAATGGCAGAACACTGGGAGCAACATGGACCGGGTTATTACGCACCAATACAGGAGACGCTTACCGAACAGGCTTATCAGATGTTGAAACCGGGAGGAAAGATGCTCTACTCAACCTGTACTTTTTCTATACAGGAAAATGAAGCGGTGATTGCAAAATTGTTGGATTGCCATCCGGACTTAAAACTTCTGGAAATCTCGCCGGGATATGAAGGTTTTTCTCCTGGATGTGTGTTGAATGAAAAGGAAGAATTAAAGCGATGCGTCCATATCTATCCCCATCATATGAAGGGGGAAGGCCATTTTCTTGCATTGCTTTTAAAAACCGGAAGTCCGGAACAGACATCTTCTTTCAAAACCAGACAGAGTATGATGCCGGAAGAGGCGGCCGATTTTTTGCAGCATTGCAGTTACGATTTTTCGGATGGTTACTTTTATCAGCAGAAAGATCAACTTTATTATCTGAATCATGAGATGCAGCCACAAAAAGGAATCCGATATCTGAGAACCGGTCTGTTGCTTGGAACTCTTGCAAAGAAACGTTTTGAGCCAAGTCAGGCATTTGCTATGGCGCTGAAAGCAGAACAGTTTGACTCTGTTCTGGAGCTGTCCGGAAAGGACGAACGTGTGATTCGCTATCTGAAGGGGGAAACTTTGGATGTTCACGATATTACCTCTGCCCGGGACAGCGGATGGCAGCTGGTATGTGCAGACGGATTTCCTCTCGGTTGGGCAAAAAGGATCGGAAACCAATTGAAGAATAAATATTATGCCGGATGGCGCTGGCAATAGGGAAAACAGGATGAAACAGATGCGTTTGGATAAATACCTTGCCGATATGGGTGTCGGCACCAGGAGTCAGGTAAAAAACCTGATTCGAAAAGGGAAAATACTGGTAAATGATGAGGTGGTCAATACACCGGAATACAAAGTGGGGGACGAGGATAAAGTTCTGGCTGACGGCGTTTTGATTTCCTATCTTACATATGAATATCTGATGCTGAATAAACCTGCGGGCGTGGTATCTGCCACGGAGGATCGCAGGGAACAGACGGTATTGGAGTTGATTACCGATGCCTCCCGGAAAGATTTGTTCCCGGTGGGAAGACTTGATAAGGATACAGAAGGTCTTTTGCTGCTGACCAATGACGGTGCATTGGCGCATGATCTGCTGTCCCCGAAAAAGCATGTGGACAAGTGTTATTATGCAAAAGTCCGCGGCGAGGTAACGGCGGAAGACGTGCAGCGATTTGCGGACGGTCTGGATATTGGAGATGAAAAAAAGACACTTCCGGCGATTCTGGAGATTTTGGACAGCGGCAGCATCAGTGAAGTAAAGGTTACCATTTGTGAGGGACGTTACCATCAGATCAAGCGGATGTTTGAGGCAGTGGACAAGGAAGTGTTATATCTGAAACGCTTCTCGATGGGTCCGCTTCTGTTGGATGAAACTTTGAAACCGGGAGCGTACAGACGTCTTACCGACAAAGAGATTGCGCAGTTGAAAGAACGGAGAGATTGATGGAAAACAGAGGATTTTTACCGACAACCAGAGAAGAGATGGATATTCTTGGAATTGAGCAGCTGGATTTTGTCTATATTACGGGAGACGCTTATGTGGATCATTCTTCCTTTGGTACAGCAATCATCAGCAGAGTATTGGAGGCCCACGGATACCGGGTCGGAATTATTGCACAGCCGGACTGGCGGAAAGAAGAAAGTATCGCCATTCTGGGGAAGCCGCGCCTTGGTTTTCTGGTTTCTTCCGGCAATATGGATTCCATGGTAAACCATTATACAGTATCAAAAAAGCATCGGAGTACAGATGCTTATTCTCCCGGCGGACAGATGGGGCTTCGGCCGGACCGGGCGGTGACTGTATACAGTAATCTTATCCGGAAAACCTTTAAGCATACACCGATTATTCTCGGAGGTATTGAGGCCAGCCTTCGCAGGATGGCACACTATGATTACTGGTCGGATTCGCTGAAACGCTCGATACTTTTGGACTCCGGGGCTGATTTGATTTCTTATGGTATGGGAGAGCGTTCGATTGTGGAGATCGCTGATGCACTGAATAGTGGACTGGATATTCATGATATCAGCTTTATTCCCGGTACGGTATATCGGTCAAAAAAGCTGCCGGACAGAGATGATCTTCTGATTCTGCCGGATTATGAAGCGCTTTGCAGGGACAAGCTTTGCTATGCCAGAAGTTTTCGGACACAATTTGAAAATACCGATTCCCACACGGGTAAAGTGCTTGCAGAAGGCTACGGAAATCAGGGATATATCATACAAAATCCGCCCTCCCCACCGCTGACAACTCAGGAGATGGACGATGTATATGGCCTTCCCTATATGCGTACCTGGCATCCCAGTTATGATAAAGCCGGCGGGATTCCTGCTATATCGGAGATTAAGTTTTCTCTGACCAGTAACCGGGGTTGTTTCGGCGGCTGCAGTTTCTGTGCCCTGACTTTCCATCAGGGGAGAGTTGTACAGGTCCGAAGCCATGACTCTTTACTGCAGGAAGCACAGCTTATGACCGGGGAACCAGATTTTAAAGGGTATCTTCATGATGTGGGAGGTCCCACTGCTGATTTCAGGGCTCCTGCCTGTGAAAAGCAGTTAAAAAAGGGAGTCTGTACCAACAGGCAATGTCTGTTTCCGACTCCGTGTAAGAACCTGAAGGCAGATCACAGAGATTATGTAAAATTACTTCGGAAGCTTCGGGAACTTCCAAAGGTGAAGAAAGTGTTCATTCGATCGGGAATCCGGTTTGATTATGTGGTGGAAGATCGTGACGATACATTTTTACAGGAATTGGTGGATCATCATATCAGCGGACAATTACGTGTGGCGCCTGAACATGTATCTGACCGGGTTCTTCAGATGATGGGGAAACCCGGGCACAGTGTCTATCAGAAGTTTTTGAAAAAATATGATTCCTATAACAAAAAATCCGGAAAGCAGCAATATGCCCTGCCGTATTTTATGTCCTCCCATCCGGGATGTGGGTTAAAAGAGGCGGTTGAACTGGCGGAATATATTCGGGATATGGGATTTACGCCGGAACAGGCACAGGATTTTTACCCGACACCCTCTACCTTGTCCACCTGTATGTATTATACAGGAGTCCATCCCCTGACTATGGAAAAGGTTTATGTACCGAAAACCCCCCATGAGAAGGCGATGCAGAGGGCATTGATCCAATATAAGAATCCGGCGAATTACCGGCTTGTAAAGGAAGCATTGGAACAGGCAGGAAGAACAGATCTGATCGGTTATGACCGGCGCTGTCTCATACGTCCGCAAAATAGCGGCAGTTATGCGTTTCAAAAACCGCAGACCGCAGGAAATACCGGACAACAGCATTCGGGAAGAACTGTATTTGAAAGTAAGAAAAAGAAGAAAACCATAAGAAATGTACACAAAAAGAAAACAGGAAGGTAACTGCGGATGAAAAAAGCAAAAAAGGGATCTTATGGATATATCCGTTGGGAGAAACTGCGGAGATTGCTGACAACACTTTTGATGTTGGCTCTGCCGCTTGCATTTTTTACAGTGGGAATGATTCTGAATAAAGGTGACAGAAAAAGCATCTATACGGTCATTGCAATTGTGGGCTGTCTGCCCGCCTGTAAGTCCATGGTCAGTATGATTATGATGTGGATGCAAAAACCCATGGCAAAGGATCATTACGAAGCGATTTCCGGACGCAGCAAAAGTCTGGAAATGGTGTATGAATTGTACATCACTTCTTATGAGAAAAGTATGATGTTGGAGGCAGCCGCCATCTGCGGCGAGGAAGTCGCCTGTTTTGGAGCAGGCATTCAGGATGGAAAGGATATTCAGCAGATGGAAGCGCATATTCAGAAGCTTCTCCGTGCCAACGGATACAAGACTCATGTAAAAATATTCACGGATCTGAAGCATTATCTGGAGCGGCTGGATTCCCTGAATGCTCATTATAAAGAACTGGAACAATCGGCAAATGAGCGGTTTAAGCCGGATGAACGTTATCCGGATCTTAGCAGGGATGAGATGGTGAAACATAATCTGATGGCATTAGCCTTATAGGAGAATTATGAGAGAACTTACGATTACGGACCGGGAGGCCCGGCAGCGTTTGGATAAATACCTGCTGCGTTATCTGAAAAATACGGGAACCGGATTTATCTACCGCATGATGCGGAAAAAGAATATTACATTAAACGGAAAAAAACCGAAAGGCAATGAATTATTACAGGAGGGTGATGTGATCCGCCTGTTTCTGGCGGAAGAAACCATCAGAAAACTTCAGAACAAAGCGTCCAGGACGGAATATCCGGTTTCAGAGAACTTTTCAGTGATTTATGAGGACGAGAAAATTCTTGCGATCAATAAACCCTCCGGAATGCTTTCACAGAAAGCAAAGAATGAAGATCTTTCCGTCAATGAGTATCTGTTAGGTTATCTGATAAATTCCGGGCAGATGTCTGATTCGGATTTTCTTCGGTATCGTCCCGGAGTCTGCAATCGGCTGGACCGTAATACCAGCGGTTTGATTCTGGCAGCAAAGACGCTTCCAGCAGCACAGCAATTGTCTGCTCTGATACAGTCTCACAATCTGGAAAAATATTATCTGACGATTGTAAACGGGGTATTAAAAACTTCGAAAGAAGTAAAAGCATATTTGCAAAAAGATGAAAAATGTAATAAAGTAAGAGTGGAACAAAATCCTTTTGAAGGCGGTGAGCGGATTGAGACCGCTTATGAGCCCCTTGCCTCCAATGGAAAAGAGACACTGCTGAAAGTACAGTTGATTACAGGGCGCACCCACCAGATCAGAAGTCATCTGGCATATCTTGGCTATCCTGTTATCGGGGATGCAAAATACGGAAAAAAAGAGGTCAATTCCTATTATCGTAAAACTTACGGATTAAGACACCAGCTTTTACATGCATGGCACCTCCGTTTCCCTGAACTTGAAGGTACTTTATCCGGGTTATCGGGTATGCAGTTTGAGGCGCCGCTTCCGGAACTTTTTACGAGAATCCTTGCAGACTCTCAATACGTTGGTATAGTATAGGAGAAATATATGGAAGACCATAATGTGAAAGGGAACGAGAAACACAAGTCTGAGACTTCCGCAGCCAAGGAACTTTTTGAATATATCAAATTAATTGTCATCGTTGTGATTGCCATGGTTGCTTTGCAAAAATTTGTACTGATTAATGCACGGATACCATCTGCATCTATGGAAAACAATGTCATGACAGGGGATCGCATCTTCGGAAACCGACTTGCATACATAAACTCTGAGCCAAAACGTTTTGATGTGGTGATTTTTAAGTTCCCGGATAATGAAAGTAAATATTTTATCAAACGGGTGATCGGTCTTCCTGGTGAGACGGTTGATGTGATTGACGGTAAGGTTTATATCAATGGATCAAAAGCTCCGTTGGACGACACATTCTGTAAAGAGCCCCCGAATGGAAAGAAAGACGGACATTTCGAGGTCCCGGAGGGCTGTTATTTTATGTTAGGAGATAACCGGAATGTGTCAAAAGATTCCCGTTCCTGGAAGAATCCCTATGTGGCAAAGGAGAAAATACTTGGGAAAGCATGGTTTCGCTACTGGCCGATTACAAAGATTTCCCTGATTGAGTAAAAGATTCAACGATATGTAAGTCGAAATGTTAGTATAGGAGAACAATATGGAAGACAATAATGTAAAAGAGAACGAGAAAAAGGAGTCTGAGATCTCCGTGGTAAAAGAACTTTTTGAGTATATTAAATTGGTTGCAATTGTTGTAATTGCCATGATTGCCTTACAAAAGTTTGTGCTGATTAATGCGCAGATTCCATCGGAATCCATGGAAAACAATGTTATGGCAGGGGACCGCATCTTTGGAAACCGTCTTGCTTACATAAATTCCGATCCGAAGCGTTTTGATGTGGTGATTTTCAAATTCCCGGATGACGAAAGTCAGTATTTTATCAAACGGGTCATCGGTCTGCCGGGTGAGACCGTTGATGTGATTGACGGCAAGGTTTATATCAACGGATCGGAAGATCCGCTGGATGACACATTCTGTAAAGAAACGCCGAGGGGCATCAAAGACGGGCACTTTGAGGTTCCGGAGGGATGTTACTTCATGTTAGGGGATAACCGGAATGTTTCAAAGGATTCCCGCTTCTGGAACAACCCTTATGTGGCAAAAGAGAAAATACTGGGGGAGGCAGTGCTTCGCTACTGGCCGATTACAAAAATTTCCCTGATTGAGTAAAAGGAGCAATCGATATGGCGACCTGGAATTCCAGAGGTCTTCGTGGTTCGACGCTGGAGGATCTGATCAACAGGACAATCGAACAATACCGTGAGAAGGGGCTGGCACTGATTCAGAAAGTACCGACCCCCATCACGCCCATTAATATTGACAAGGAAAGCAGGCATATTACACTTGCTTATTTTGAAAAAAAGAGTACCGTAGATTATATCGGAGCTGTCCAGGGGATTCCGATATGTTTCGATGCCAAAGAATGTGCAGTGGATTCCTTTCCTCTTGCCAATGTGCATGAGCATCAGGTGACTTTTATGGAAGATTTTGAAAAGCAGGGCGGCATTGCCTTTTTTCTGGTTCATTATACGGCGAAAGATCAGTTCTATTATCTCAGATTATGTGAATTAAAGGTTTTCTGGAATCGTGCCAGAGAGGGCGGCCGTAAAAGCTTTACGATCCAGGAATTGAATCCCGGATATTTTCTGAAAAAGAATCACGGATTCTTTGTGCCTTTTCTGGATGGTATTCAGATGGATTTGGAAGATAGGGATTGACAAATGAATTTCCTGTGGTAATATGGTAGCAGGCTAAAGTGAAACGATAAGGAGAGAAACTATGCAGCGATTGATACATACACCAGAAGGTGTTCGTGATATTTACAATTCAGAGTGTGAAAAAAAGCAGTATCTTCAGCGTCAGGTCCAGTCCGTGTTCCGTTCCTACGGTTATGCAAGTATCGAGACACCGACGTTTGAGTATTTTGATGTGTTCAGCAGGGAGGTGGGAACCACACCTTCCAAGGATCTTTACAAATTTTTTGACCGTGAGGGCAACACGCTGGTTCTAAGACCTGATTTTACTCCGTCTATTGCCAGAGCTGTCTCCATGTATTATATGGAAGAGCAGATGCCGATCCGTCTGTGCTATGAGGGAAGTGTTTTTGTCAACAGCAGCAGCTACCGGGGACGTTTGAAAGAAGCGACACAGATGGGTGTGGAATATCTGAATGATGACAGTGCAGCGGCCGATGCGGAAATTATTGCTATGATTGTACAGGTGATGCAGAAAGCCGGTCTGAAAGAATTTCAGATCAGTATCGGTCAGGTGGAATACTTTAAGTCTCTGGTAGAAGAGGCACGTTTGAGTGAAGACGCAGTGATAGAATTACGTCAGATGATTTCCATCAAGAACCATTTTGGTGCGGAAGAGCTTTTGGAAAAGATGCATCTGAGAAAAGATCTGCAAAATGCGTTGGGAAACCTGTCCCAGATGTTCGGCGGACCGGAAGTTCTGGGAATAGCCAAAGCATTGACGCGAAATCCCAAAGCTCTTGCTGCGGTAAAGCGTCTGGAAGATATTTACCGTATTTTGCAGCTATACGGATTGGAACAGTATGTGGTATTTGATTTTGGGATGCTGAGCAAATTCCGCTATTATACAGGAATTATCTTCCAGGCATATACCTACGGGAATGGAGAGGCTCTGGTTACCGGCGGAAGGTATGACCACCTGTTGGAGCATTTCAGTAAGAAGGCGCCTGCGATCGGATTTACGATCGTTATGGATCAGTTAATGAATGCCCTGGATCGACAGGACATCAAATTGCCGGTCCGCAATACGAAAACGATGATTCTATATGCAGATTTTCTTGAGAATATGGCGGTTCGTATGGCATGTGAACACCGGGCAAACGGCATGGAGGTTGCATGTGTGCGTTTTGAACGAGGAAAAGTACTGGAAGAATATAAAGCTTATGGGCGCAGAGCTCATTTTGGCGGGATTGTCTATCTTCAATCGGAAGAAGAAGCTTTTGCCATCAATCTCTGGAATGAAGATGTCCAGACGATCGATGCGAAAAAGTATCTTGTATAGTACGGATTTGGAAGGCAGGGAACAGTTACCTGATATATAGGAGGAAATCATGAGATATTTGACATTTGCACTTGGAAAGGGCCGTCTGGCCGACAAGACCATGCAGTTATTCGAGAAAATCGGCATTACCTGCGAGGAGATGAAAGATAAAGATTCCAGAAAATTAATTTTTGTCAATGAAGAACTGAAACTTCGCTTCTTTCTGGCAAAAGGGCCGGACGTTCCGACTTATGTAGAGTACGGTGCAGCAGACATCGGTATTGTCGGAAAGGACACGATCCTGGAAGAGAACCGGAAACTTTACGAGGTATTGGATCTGGGCTACGGAGCCTGCAGAATGTGCGTATGCGGACCTGAGTCCGCCAGAGGATACCTGCAGCATAATCAGTTGATTCGTGTCGCAACAAAGTACCCGAATATTGCAAAAGATTATTTTTATAATAAAAAACATCAGACGGTGGAGATTATCAAACTGAATGGTTCCATTGAGCTGGCGCCGATTGTAGGTCTGTCCGAGGTCATTGTAGATATTGTGGAGACAGGGAGCACTCTGCGTGAAAACGGTCTGCAGGTTTTGGAAGAGGTCTGCCCGCTGTCTGCACGTATGGTGGTTAATCAGGTCAGCATGAAAATGGAAAGAGAACGTATTACACGATTGATTCAACAGTTGAAGACGGCGATTTCACAAGCCTAGACGGAGGTTCGGATGAGAATTGTAAAGTTAACAAAAGAGACAACAGAAAATATTCTTGAAAATATGTTAAGGAGAAGCCCTACCCAGTACGGACAGCAGGAAGCAGTTGTGGCAGAGATCATCGCTGATGTAAGAGCCAGAAAAGATCAGGCAATCTTTGATTATACGGAAAAATTTGATAAGGCAAAGATCAGTGCTGAAAATATCCGTGTTACAGAAGCGGAGATTCAGGATGCGTATACGCTTGTAGATCCTTCCCTTTTGGAGGTTGTAAAAAAGGCACTTATCAATATCCGGGATTATCACGAAAAGCAGAAGCAGAACAGTTGGTTCAACAGTACACCTCAGGGAACAATTCTCGGCCAGAAAGTAACGCCTATGGAAAAAGTCGGCGTATATGTTCCGGGCGGAAAGGCAGTTTATCCTTCCTCTGTCCTGATGAATGTAGTGCCGGCGAAAGTAGCCGGTGTCGGTAAAATCATCATGACTACACCCTGTAATGCCCAAGGAAAGGTAAATCCGGCGGTTTTGGTAGCTGCGAAGGAAGCAGGTGTGGATGAAATCTATAAAGTCGGCGGTGCTCAGGCAATTGCTGCCCTGGCTTATGGAACAGAAAGCATTCCGAAAGTGGATAAGATTGTAGGTCCAGGCAATATCTTTGTAGCCCTGGCAAAAAAGGCTGTTTATGGAAATGTCAGCATTGATTCTATCGCCGGTCCAAGTGAGATTCTTGTATTGGCAGATGAGAGTGCAAATCCCCGCTATGTGGCTGCGGATCTTTTGTCCCAGGCGGAGCATGATGAACTGGCTTCTTCCATTTTAATCACGACCAGCCAGAAGCTGGCGGAAGAAGTCTCCAAAGAGGTGGATGGATTCCTTCAGGTATTGTCCAGAAAAGCAATCATTGAAAAGTCGTTGGAGAATTTCGGATATATTCTGGTGGCTGAATCTCAGGAAGAAGCAATCGAAACGGCCAATGCGATTGCCTCGGAACATCTGGAAATTGTGATGAAGAATCCTTTTGAGGTTATGACGAAGATTAAGAATGCAGGAGCAATCTTCCTGGGAGAATATAGCTGCGAGCCCCTTGGAGATTACTTTGCAGGTCCTAATCACATCCTGCCGACCAATGGTACCAGCAAGTTCTTCTCTCCGTTGTCTGTGGATGATTTTGTAAAAAAATCCAGTATTATCTATTATTCCAGAGAAGCACTTCAGGCGATTCACACGGATATCGAGCAGTTTGCAGCCTGTGAGCAACTGACTGCACATGCCAACTCGATTGCCGTTCGTTTTGAAGATGATGCTCAGGATTGACAGGGAGGATGGTATGGCAGAGAGAATTGCATCGGTTGAGCGAAATACAAAGGAAACAAAGATAAAAGTAAAGCTTAATCTGGATGGAATCGGAAAGGCAGATATTCATACAGGAATCGGATTCTTTGATCATATGTTGGAAGGCTTTGCACGCCATGGTTTTTTTGACCTTGAGATTCAGGTCCAGGGAGATCTCCATGTGGATGACCATCACACCGTGGAGGATACCGGAATTGTTCTCGGTACAGCAATCAGAGAAGCACTTGGTGACAAAAAGGGGATTCGCCGTTATGGAAGCAGGATTCTTCCTATGGATGAAACACTTGTCTTATGTGCAGTCGATCTGTGCGGCCGCCCGTATTTTGTCTTTGACGGAGCATTTACCCAGGAAAAGGTAGGAGAGATGGAGACGGAGATGATTCGTGAGTTTTTCTACGCCGTGTCTTACAGCAGCGCCATGAATCTGCATCTGCGCATCATTGACGGTTTTAACAATCACCACAAAGCGGAGGCAATGTTTAAAGCATTTGCGAAAGCATTGGACGAGGCGGTCAGTTTTGATCCGCGGATTACAGATGTTCTTTCTACAAAGGGAAGTCTATAAGATTTTGTAATAGCAGAATAGTAGGAAAACGAAAGGAACGAATAAGAATTATGGATAAATTGATCATACCCTGTATTTATCTGGAACAGGAAAAGGCAAAGACAGGATTTGGCTCAAAGGAGGATTTTTCTCAGAGCAATCCCAAGCTTCTGGCAAAGACCTATGGGAACGGAGGTGCGGATGAACTTCTGGTATTCGATTTTTCCATGGAAGATGCAGACCATGAGAAGGCGATTGCAGCAATAAAAGAAATTTGTATGGCAGCAGAAGTACCGGTAATCGGTGCGGGTAATATCCGCAGAATGGAAGATGTAAAAAAACTGATTTATGCGGGATGCGCGAAGACCGTATTGAATTTTGCAAAACCTTCGAATTGTGAATTACTGGAGGAAGTATCGAAGAAATTCGGCAAGGAGAAGATGGTAATCTATCTTCCTTCTTTGGAGATTTACAAAGAATATTCTGGAGCAATTGAATTATATGGAGGAATGCTCTTCTGCGATGCCGGAATAGAAGAAGCACTTCAGGCGGAGAGCAGCCTTCCGGTACTGGTGCTTAGTGATGACAAAGATGCCTGCTCCATGCTTGCAAAGGATATGGTTCAGGGTGTGACCGGAGCCTGTGTCAGTGATTTAAGTATCGATCTGATGGAACTGAAAGGAAGATGCAAAGCGGCCGGGATTGCGGTCAATACCTTTGAAAGTAAAATTGCCTGGTCTGACTTTAAATTGAATTCCGATGGTATGATTCCTGTTATTGTGCAGGATTATCAGACGGATGAGGTACTGATGCTTGCTTATATGAACGAGGAGGCATTTCATACGACATTGGCAACCGGAAAGATGACCTACTGGAGCAGGAGCAGAAATGAGTTATGGACGAAAGGATTGACGTCCGGACATCTGCAATATGTAAAATCGTTGGCACTTGATTGCGATAACGATACAATTCTTGCAAAGGTTTCTCAGGTGGGCGCAGCATGTCATACAGGCAGCCGAAGCTGCTTTTTCCAGGAGCTGGTGAAAAAGGAATATGATGACAGTAATCCCCTTCGTGTGTTCCAGGAGGTTTTTGATGTGATTCAGGATCGGAAGGTGCATCCGAAGGATGGTTCCTATACTAATTATCTGTTTGAGAAAGGAATTGATAAAATTCTGAAAAAAGTAGGAGAGGAATGTACGGAGATCGTGATTGCGGCTAAAAATCCGGATAAAGAGGAAATTAAGTACGAGATTTCTGATTTTCTGTATCATGTGATGGTTCTGATGGTGGAAAAAGGGGTGACATGGGAAGAAATCACCCGGGAATTGGCCAGAAGATAGGGTTTAAAATATGAGTAAAACACTTTATTTGGAATGCTATTCCGGAATCAGCGGTGATATGGTGGTTGGCGCTTTGTTGGATCTGGGTGCAGACCAACAGGTGCTTCAAAAAGCTTTAGACAGCCTTCCAGTTTCTGGATTTCAAACAAAGATCAGCAGAGTTTTGAAGGCGGGACTTGATGTCTGTGATTTTGCGGTATGCCTGGATGCACTTCATGAAAACCACGATCATGATATGGAATATCTGCACGGACATTCCCACAATCAGGAAGTTTCCCATCATCACCACGAGCATCGTGGTCTTCCGGAAATTCTGTCAATTATTGATCGCTGCGAGGTAACCCCAGCTGCAGGGGCAACCGCAAAGAAAATTTTCCGGATTCTGGCAGACGCCGAGGCAAAGGCACATGGACTGCCTGTAGAACAGGTACATTTTCACGAGGTGGGGGCCGTAGATTCTATCGTGGATATTGTTGCGGCTGCCGTCTGTCTGGATAATCTGGGGATTACACAGGTTCTTATACCGGAACTTACAGAGGGCTGCGGGACGATTCGGTGTCAGCATGGAATTCTGCCGGTACCGGTACCTGCTGTCATGAATATTGCAGCAGCTTACGGGCTGAAACTGCATCTTACCGATTCGCAGGGAGAGTTCGTCACGCCCACAGGAGCGGCAATTGCGGCGGCAATCCGCACATCAGACCGGCTTCCGAAACATTTTACGATTGAAAAAACAGGACTTGGAGCCGGAAAGAGAAACTATGACAGACCAGGCTTTCTTCGGGCGATTCTGATCCGGGAAGAGCAGGCACAGGCAGATATCATCTGGAAACTGGAGACGAATATTGATGACTGCAGTGGTGAGATCATGGGACTTACCATGGAATTTCTTTTGAAAGCCGGTGCAAAGGATGTCCACTATACTCCTGTGTTTATGAAAAAAAATCGCCCGGCTTATCAGCTCAATGTGATCTGTTCGGCAGAAGATGTGGAGAAGATGGAACAGATCATCTTTGAAAATACGACTACCATTGGTATCCGGCGTATGGAGATGAGCCGGACAGTCCTGAAACGAGAACTGAAAACATGTATGACTTCCCTTGGAGAAGTCCGGTACAAAATCTGCGAAGCGGGGGCGTCTCAAAAGATTTATCCGGAATATGAAAGCGTGGCCGAGGTATGCAGGAAATATCGGTTATCCTATGAGGAAGCATATCAAAAAGTTTTGAATGAATATCATTAATATCGTATAGATAAATCCTCATTCTGTGTTAAATACAGAATGAGGATTTTTGATTTATTACCGTTCTATTAATTTCTCTAATCGCTTACTCAGTATAAATGCCAAAGCAATTTTAATGAAATCAGGTATGAGAAAGGGAAATACGCACCATCCAAGGACAGATACAAGTCCCACTGCTCCGGTATTTCTTGTGTAAACAATCATAAACCATGCTGTACCGAATGCGTAGCAGACGAATAGTCCAATGATCATGGAGAGCGCCAATACCCAGAGTTTTCTGCCGAAGATCTTTTCCATGGCCCACATAACGAGTGCAGACAATAGAAATCCCATGATATAGCCTCCGGTATTACCTGCCAGAACGCCGATTCCACCGGAAAAACCTGCAAATACCGGAATTCCTATAAGTCCCAGTAATATATAAACAAGTACGGCTAAAGTACCTCGTTTTCCGCCAAGTACACCGACGGAGAGAAAGATTGCAAAAGTCTGCAGGGTAAAGGGGACAACCGTTGGAATTGAGATCCAGGAGCAGATCGCAATCAATACCGCGAAAACAGCGATATAAACCATGTCTAATGTTTTGCTGTGTGTTGTTGTTTGTGATGACATTACCTATCCTCCCTGTTGTTTCAGTTTATTTGACAGAAAAATCATATGATGTTGGGGTCAAAAGGTATTTTGCCCCCTATGATACACGGATTGCTCCGCATTTCATGCTCCCGCAATCCTGAAAACATTCGAAATCCGCCCTATTCGGGCTACTTTCTCATGTTTTACGGGTCCCAAAGTCATGCTTTTTCATGCAAGCATGAAAAGCACAACCTTTTGACCCTGGTATCATCATATCATTTATGTTATATAATGTCAACTGTGTTTTATACTTTGGTTAACATTTGGAGGGATGTAGAAAATTAAAGAATATGGTCAGAAAATTATATATACACTGGAAATTCAAACTGGTAGACTTATAGTAGACAGGCGATGAGGGAAGAGTTTTCTAATCGCCTATTATAGTAAGGAGGAAGAATATGAAAAACGCTAAAAAAGTAATATCATTTTTGACTGCTGCAGCCCTGGCAGCCGGTAATTTGCTGGCAGTAAGTCCGCAAATCGTAAAAGCCGCTCCTGGAAATATTGGCGGAGAACAGATTATTTATAAGGCTTTCGGCAGCGGAACCATGACGGACGATGAATTCGGTATCAAAGGGACAGACAATGTGGACGGTTCCCTGAATTCTTCGGTTTCTCCGAGAGTGATTCAGCTGAAGTATCAGGGGCAGGGCGGCATCGGTAATGCGGAAGATAACGGCAAGATGTATGCAACGTTTGAGTGCAACAGACTTCCCAAGGAAGACGCAGCACTTGTTGCGGAAGCGCAGGGAAATGATGGTTCAAATGTAGATCCATATTCCAGTGTTTTTCCAATCTATGAAAGTCTGGACAACGGACTGACATGGGGGGATCCGGATCACATGGTTGCAAGAGGTAATAACTACCTGCCAATTGGCTATGTGCAGGATCAGGGAGCTCCCGGAGGAGAAAAAGACGGTGTGACTTATGCCGAGCCTCAGGGAATGAGAAATTGCCCGCAATTGTATGAAATGCCGGAGACTGTGGGGGAACTGGAAAAGGGAACTATTCTCTGTGCCGGTAATGCGACAGATACAATTAACGTCATGAAGGGAGAGGTTACATATCTGGATCTCTGCGTATCCACAGATCTGGGTAGAACCTGGAATTATCAGAGCCGTATTCTGGGACCGATTCCAGGAAAGTGCAGGCTTAATTATGATACCGTATGGGAACCGTTCTTCATCACTCACAACGGAACACTGTACTGCTTCTATTCGGATGAATCCATAGATTCAACCAACGCTCAGGATATCGCTTATGTATATACGACCGATGGTGTGAACTGGTCAGAGCGGCACCGTGTAATCTATACGGCAGGTAAAAGACCGGGAATGCCGGTAGTGTCTCAGTTAAAAGACGGACGGTTCATGTTGACCTATGAAAGAGACGGCGGAAGTACTTCCGGATACATCTTATCGGAGGTAAATGATCCTACAAAATGGTATGCAGCTGACGGCACCTTAAAGGATACCATGAACGGCGAATGGGTGAACTGGAATGACGGAACATACGTTACCAATGGCGGTTCCCCATATAATCTTGTAACATCTGACGGAACAATCTTATATAATAATCAGGGCACAGGTTCCGGAGATCTCTTAGTAAACAGCAGTAAAAATCCAAAAGAAGACGGGGCTTCCTGGATCAGAATCAAAGGAGGATTTACTGCTGATGCTTATAACAGACAAATCCTTGAGTTAAATGATGGAAGTATTTTTATTATCTCTGGCTGGAACAATACCGGAATCAAATGTACAACCCTTGACTATCGTTTGAATCTTGGATATTTAGAGAGTAAAATCGGATGGTCAGGGCAGAAGATTTATGCAGCGGTAGACGCCGGGAGCAAAGATGAGGGAGCCCGCCTGATCACATGGACAGGTCCGGAAACAAATCAATGTTGGGATTTACAGGAAGCAGAAGACGGTGCTTATTATCTTATGAATACCCAAAGCGGAAGAGTGATTTCTCCTTCAACTTCCAATAGCGGAAGCAAGTTGGTTCAGAAGGCGAAAACCGGACAGGATAAAAACCAGATGTGGATTTTTGAGGCTGCAGAGGATGGCTATTATATGATTAAAAATGCCGGAACCGGGCTTTATCTTACCACTCTGCGGAAAAGTGTTACTGATGGAAGACTGATGGAACTGGTTCTGTCAGAAGCTTCGGCTGAAAACAGAGATTCACAGTTATGGAAAACAGGTATGGATGTCCAGAAAGCGCAGACAGAACATGTTTTCGATATTTTTGAAGATGTGCAGGAAGACGATTGGTTTACGAATGCCATTCAGTATGTCTACGATTATGGAATTATGACTGGAACAGATGAAACACATTTTAAACCTGATATGGAATTAACGCGTTCACATTTTGCAGTGATTCTGTATCGTATGGAGAATGAACCAGACGTAACATATGAAACGGTATTTCCTGATGTTGCAGATGGACAATATTATACAAATGCAGTTATGTGGGCAAGCTCAAAAGAGACAGAGATTATCACAGGATACAAAGGCGGAGTAAATTCAGGTAACTTTGGTCCGGATGATAATATCACTCGTGAACAACTGGCAACAATGCTGTACCGCTACGCAAAATATAAGGGGTATGATACTTCTAAGGCATCTGACATGGAAGACTTTTTGGATAAAGGAGAAATCAGTGCATTTGCTGAAGAAGCAATGTCCTGGGCAGTAGCAGAAAACCTGTTAAAAGGAAGTAATGGGAAACTGAATCCTCAAAGTAATGCCAACCGTGCAGAGTGTGCGGAAGTGATTCAGAGATTTATGGAAAACATTGTACGATAAATAAAGAACATCCTTGATGGAATCAGTATTTACAAGACTCTGAACATTCCATCAGGGATGTTTTTTATCATGAATTTATTCATTACAGAAAATTTCGCATCAGTATCTGCGGCGGTCAGGTGAATGAAACAGGGAGCGGGTTAAAATTGCAGTATCTGTAAAATTATGTTAATATAATAAGCAGGAAATATAAGAACAAGGAGTAATCGTCGTTCATGTTTGATGCTGACTTTGTCAGCGGACATGTCCGCTTAAAAAGGAGAAGGTTGTATGATTTACAAAGATTTTCAGAATTTAAAATTATCCTCATTGGGAATGGGAACCATGCGGCTGCCGGTAATCGGCGGAGATGATTCCCAAATTGATGAAGAGGCAACAGAGGGAATGGTCGATTATGCCATGGAACATGGAATTAACTATTATGACACTGCATGGGGATACCACGGCGGACAATCGGAAGTTGTTATGGGGAAAGTTCTGAGCAAATATCCACGCGGGAATTTTTGTCTCGCAAGCAAATTCCCTGGATATGATCTCTCCAATATGGGAAAAGTGGAAGAAATCTTCGAAAAGCAATTGAAGAGATGCAAGGTAGGGTATTTTGATTTTTACTTGTTCCATAATGTCTGCGAAATGAATATTGACTATTATCTGGATAAAAAATACGGTATTTTTGATTACCTCAGAAAACAGAAAGAAAATGGGCGAATCAGACATCTTGGTTTCTCCGCTCATGGCAGCGTGGAAGTGATGAGACGTTTTCTGGAGGCTTACGGAGAGCATATGGAATTCTGTCAGATTCAGCTGAATTTTTTAGACTGGACGTTTCAGAATGCAAAAGGAAAGGCAGAACTTCTGGAAGAATATCAGATTCCAATTTGGGTTATGGAACCTTTGCGGGGCGGAAAACTGGCAGTTCTTTCAAAAGAGGATACAGAAAAACTGGCGGCACTGCGTCCGGATGAAACAACACCGGCCTGGGCATTTCGATTCCTTCAGTCTATTCCTGGTGTTACTATGATACTTTCCGGTATGTCGAATTTCGGACAGCTGAAAGAAAATATCCATACGTTTGAAACAACTAAGCCTTTAAGTGAACTTGAAATGGATACGCTTCTTGCTATTACGGAAAATATGCTTCAGAAGAAGACGCTGCCGTGTACGGCATGTCATTATTGTGTTACGCACTGTCCGCAGGAACTTAATATTCCATGGCTTCTGGAACTGTATAATGAGCATTGCTTTACAGAAGGAGGTTTTATTGCACCGATGGCGTTAATGTCTCTGTCAGAAGAGAAACTTCCTGCTGCGTGTATTGGCTGCCGCAGTTGTGAAGCCGTATGTCCGCAACAGATAAAGATATCAGAATCTATGTTGGATTTTACCGCAAAACTGAATGCATAAGTGACTGTATCGTCTATAACACCATCTTTTATCCCAACCATTAAAGGAGGAAGGTCTAATTGTGTATGAACTAATCCAAATTTCAGAGCAAAGCTATTATATCCAAAGCCCGGCCAAAATTGGGCTGATAAAGTTGAATGAACAGGATGTCTGCCTGATTGACAGCGGTAACGACAAAGATGCCGGAAGAAAAGTACGGCAGCTTCTGGATGCCAATGGGTGGCGGCTCACTGCCATCTATAACACCCATTCAAACGCAGACCATATCGGCGGCAACAAGTATCTGCAGGGGCAGACGGGATGCAAGGTCTATGTTCCGGGGATTGATTGTGCCTTTACCCGCCACCCTGTTCTGGAACCCTCTTTTTTGTATGGCGGCTACCCATGCAAGGAGCTGCGTCACAAGTTTCTCATGGCTCAGGAGAGCGATGCCCAGGAACTGACACAGGAGTGTCTGCCGAAAGGATTTGAGATCATCCCTCTGCCAGGGCATTTCTTTGATATGGTAGGCTTTCGTACAACGGATGATGTGGTCTATCTGGCAGATTGTCTTTCCAGCCGTGAGACGCTGGACAAGTACCAGATCGGCTTTCTCTATGATGTTGACGCATATCTGAAAACACTGGAAATGGTAAAGTCTCTGCAGGCCAAAATGTTCATTCCGGCTCATGCAGCAGCATCTGAGAATGTGACTGCTCTTGCACAGTATAACATTGATAAGGTGCTGGAAATCGCGGACAAGATTATCAGTATCTGCCAGGAGCCGCTCTGCTTCGAGATGCTCCTGCAAAAACTGTTTACAGACTATGGCCTGACCATGAACTTTGAACAATATGTCCTGGTGGGAAGTACTGTCCGCTCCTATTTGGCATGGCTGAAGGATACTGGAAGGCTGAACTGCTTGTTTGAAAATAATATGCTGCTCTGGCAGCAGGCATAGGACGAACGTTTGTTTGTAATCGAAAGCAAGTTTGCAAAGCTCGATACGATTCTGGAAGGCATGCTATGATACTGGCAACAGGCGAGGTGATTCATATAGGACAAAATACAAGCTTTGGGTTACGAAGGTACAGGATAAGGTGAAGAGGAATATGGAGGAAGGTAAAAGATGAACAAATTAAAATGGGTATTTGATTTGAGGCAGCATACGCCTATGATACATTTTCAGCCAACGGATTCCGGAGTATGCCTTCGGGCTACAGAGGTAAAGCCAAAATTTGACCGGTTTTTATTAGCGAATAAGTGTTTTACAAAAGAACAAAACGAAAAGTGGTTTTATATTGCGGAGGATGGGCAGCTAGCTTCAAAAATGAAAATGAGATTTTGTGCCAAAGGAGAAGTGGCGAGGAGTCATGTTTATGAGAGAACGCACGGAGAGTATCATGGAAAAAGAATACCGAAGGAAATCATTACTGAAATTAATCCGTTATATTTTGGAAATCAGGGATGCAAAGAGAGGGAAAATTTTAAAGAGACAATTTTTTACCAAAATGGATTGAAGGGGACAGTTATCTGCTTTGATGCACAATTTCTTGAAATTGTAAAAGAATATATTCCTGTCTTTTTTCTGTTTCATAATTTTGGGACAAGACAGAATAAAGGTTTTGGTTCGTTTAGTGTGTCTGGAGAAAATCGGGTGGAATGTATTCTTGATGTGGTTCAAAAATATATGCCAAATACATATTACCTGGATTATCAAGTGCTAGGAAAAGGTAAGAAAGTATCAGCGGAAGACCGATTAAATGACATTGGTATCATATATGGTCTTATGAAGGGTGGAATTAATATCAATAAAGCAAAATATTATAAAAGCGCATTATTTCGGTATTATCTGGAGAAGGGTATTGTGCATGAGAAAAAAGTGATAAAACAATGCCTTTTTGGTGATGGAAATAAAAAGAACATACGAAATCCATATTTTGTAAGGGCCGTGTTGGGTCTCACAGGTCGCTATTCTTATCGAGATAACATAAGGAAAGGCACAGTTTACGTATCGAATAATGATATTAAACGATATCAGTCCCCGATTTATTTTAAGGTTTTGGGGCGGTATACATTTTTGTTTTTGAGTCCATTGCCGGAGGCTTTAAAGAATGCAGAATTTAAGTTTTCACTTCAAAGAGGAAAAGAAGTGAAGAGCATAAAGCTAGCAGTCCCGGATTTTAATATTGAAGAATTTATGGAGTGGTTTGCAGACGATTTTAATAATAAAGAAGCAATTATTGAGCAGGGCACGGAAAAACTGATTAGAGGAAGTCTGAAAGCGTCAGGTAATGAGGAATTCATAAGAATAGAACAGTTGAATTTACGGAGGTGCAGGGAATGAGATATTACGGCATTACAATTGGGCCAATTGATGTTACGTTAAACTTGGCATCCAAACCGGCAGGTCTTTGGTACGCAAGTTATATGTTCTCAAATATTACTCGTATGCTGTGTAAATATCTTTCGGCAGATGAAAGGATTTCCATTCTTTCTCCGTATTATGAAAAGAATGAACTGGCAGATGGAGTAGGAAGCTATCATGATAGAACTTTATTTTCTTTTGCGGTAGATGATGAGGAAAAAGCGGAAAAATTTGTGCAGGAAGTAATTTACAGGGTAAAAACAGAAGTAGGAAACAGTCTGGCGCAGGATATAAAAGACGGGCTGGGTGATGAACATACAAAGAAGATAGCAGAATATATAAACAGATATTTATGCATCCACTATATATCTGTTTCGGACAAAGAAAAGGGAGAAAAAAGTGTAGGGGAAACGTTGTCTCCTTATCTGGATACTCTGGAATTATATAAAAGTATTCCTGTCTCTGGTGAACAGAATTATTTGCTGACTATGTTTGAAGGGGTGGAGGAAGATTCTAATATATATATCAGAAATTCTTCACTAATAAAAAGTATCATGGATGCTGGTGGACAGAATTTTCAGTTGTTTGTGCAGGGTGAAAAAAAGATCAAAAATCTAGCCTATATTTCCGGTGCAGGGAAAGTAAAAGAGCAGGATGGAGAAATGATTCCGGATACGGATGGATGGAAGAAGTGGAAATATTATGCAGTCGTGCAGGCTGACGGAGATAATCTTGGCAAGGCCGTCAAAAAAATCAGGGATGATCTAGAAGTCTCAAAAGTATGCAAAAAATACACAAAAAGGTGTGCAAAGCTGATTGGAGAGTACGGCGGGATGACTATTTTTGCAGGAGGCGATGACTTATTGTTTCTTGCACCCGTGCAGAACAGAGATGGTAAAACACTTTTTTCTTTGTGTAGTGAAATCAGCGAGGTATACGAAGAGGAATTTAAAGAGATTAACGAAAAATTGCCGGAAGAGATGAAAACTACTCTTTCCGCAGGTATTGCGGTACATTATTGGAAATTTCCTTTGTATGAGACATTGAAAAATGCAAGAAAGCAGTTGTTTTCTTATGCCAAGAAAACCAAAAACACACTTGCAGTCAGGTTGGAGAAATCCAGCGGAAGTAAAATAGAATTGAAATATCCCTTAAAATCAGAGAAGGAAAAAATTATACTGAAATTTCTGGACAGCATTCAAATATCAAAACATGTATGTAAGGATAATGATGGAAAAGAAGGCGAGAGCGAAAGCACAATTTTACGTTCGGTTTTATACCATATAGAAGAATATCAAGGGCTGTTTCAGACAGCAATGGAACAGGGAAAAGAAAAAACAGGTATCTGCCTTGACAATATGCTGGAGGAAAGCAAAGATCTTGCTTATTTCAAAGAAAGCAAAGAAATGATATGGAAACTGGCAGAGACTTCCGAAAAAAGTGGCAACGTTTATGAGGATGTTATTTCTGTATTAAGGCTGGCGCATTTTTTTGCGGAAAAGGAGGAATAAAACAGTGGCAGTTTTTTATGTAACATTAAGTCCATTGGAGCCGTATTTCTTTGGCTCGGAAAGAAAGCTTGGAGATGGTTTTAGTAATACCAGAAGTTCTTATTTTGTTCAATCTGAATTGGTTCCGCAACAGTCAACATTACTTGGAATGCTTCGCTTTTTCCTGTTAAAGCAAGCAGGATATGTACGAGATGATTATCGAACAGACGAAGAATTGATTGGAAAGAACAGTTTTATGATATCTTCCACTAATCAGAGTTCAGCGACTGCTTATACACAGGACTTTGGTGCAATCAAAAGTATCAGTCCCTTGTTTTTAGCAGATCAGGATGATAAGTATTATATCGTAACGCCTAAAAATCATCAAAAGTACAAGCCTGTATTCACACCATATGAAATGGTGAGAATGGATGCGGATGGGCGAAGCGACAGTTATTTACTAAAGGATTATAATGGAAAAACAGGGATAACAGATTCGTATACAAGATTGTCGGACGGCAGTATATTTGAAGTGGATGAGCTGTTTGGCAGAATGGAGAATGTCGGAATCTGTAAAAAAGCCGATGAAGATGGATTTTATAAGAAAGAATACAGATACCTGAAAACGGAAAAGGGGAGATTTCGGTTCACTTTTTTTGTCTCTCTGGATTCCGAAATTTTGTCCCGCAAGCTTCCATATTTTCTGCGGAAAAAGGATACAGTGAAAGATATCGTTTATATGGGACTTGGAAAGTCTGCATTTTCCATAGAGGTAAAAAGGAAAGAAAATGATTTTTACAGTCAGGTCGCAAATATGATGAAAAGGAACCGTACACAGGAATTAACTGCTTATTATACGGTTTCCGATACTTTATTTTGGGATCATCCCGACCTTCCGTTTGCCATGATTGAAACGGGCAGTTTTCGATATCTTATGACTCAAAAAGACAGCAAAAATGAATGGGGTCGAATGAGGGAAAGCTGTTTGTATCAGGTCATAAAGCCAGGCAGTATGTTTTGGGTGAAGAAAGGCAATGAAAATACTTTTGAAAAAAAATTTGACATAGCAAACTGCAAAAAAATTGGAATGAATCAACTGATAAGGAGTGAGGATTATGAAAGCACAGTTAATGAAGATAAGATGTCTGACTAATTTACATATGGGGAGCGGCGATATTCAATTTGGAATTGTCGATGGACAGGTAGAAAAAGACCCAGTTACCGCTTATCCGGTAATATTTTCTTCTGGTGTAAAAGGTGCATTGCGGGAATACGCAGAACTGCATCTGGAAGCATCGGAGGTGGAGGATATATTTGGATCGGAACGTGCCAGTAATAAGGAAAAAAGAGGAAAAGCTGGAAGTGTCAGGTTTTTAACTGCACAGATGATTGCCATGCCCATGAGAGCTTCAGCAGGCAAATCGAGTTATTATATGGTTACAACCAAACAGATGCTGATGCAGTTCTGCAGGATGCAGCATGATATAGAAAATATGGCAGAAGGCTTGCTTGAGGATATAGTGAAACTGGATAATGAAAAAAATTATTATTTAAAAAGTGAAGAGGACGAAGATATTGGGGTGGAAGGATATATAGCCAAGACAAAGATTCCAGGTGAACTGAAGAAATTAATAAGATTTTTTTCTGATACATTTTCTGAAAATGTGATAGTTCTCTCGCAAAAAAACATGAAGGATATCAGCCTTCCGATAGTGGCAAGAAATCATCTTGAAAATGGGAAAAGTGTGAATCTGTGGTATGAAGAGATTGTACCTCATGAGAGTTTGTTCTTCTTATACATGCTGTCAAACGGGACTCCTTCAGGCGACAGAAGTCTTGAAAGACTGCTGAAACTTATTGACGATAATCCTCTGATACAATTTGGTGGAAACATGACAATAGGCAATGGTCTGACAAGGGTAGAAAGGTGGAAATCTCATGAATAAGCACTTGGTAGAAGAATTGATTCCGATTGCCTGTAAGGCGCTGGAGAATAACGAAAAAATTTGTATAAATGGAAAAATTTCAAGTACGTTAAAGGGGAACATTGCGTCTTTTGGAGCCGCTATTCAAATGGGAAGTCTTTTATCGGCAGTTGCATTTTTCAGTCAACAGGGCGGAGCGTCAGAGCCAAGACAGGAATTGTTGAATATTATTCTTGAAGTATTAAAAGAGCACAAGGATGTGCCTGAAGACTGCACTTCTTTATTTACTTATATTTGTGAGAGTAAACGGCAGGAAATGGCGCAAATAAAAAATCTGGTTGTCTCTGCGGCGATAGCAGTGAAACTTGCCATGAATTTGTTTAAGCCGGAGGAAAAGACAGAAGAAAACACACCAAAATAAGAAAAAGCAGGAGTGCGACGTGATGATGAAATCAAAAAATCTTCAATATGCTTTCTATGTGGAATATTATGAAAAACTGCCTGAAATTTTAAAGAAACAGAAAGAATTCAAAGAAAAGCCTAAGAAACAAAATAATAGCAAGAAGGAAAAAAATTCGGAAGCTGTGGATTACAGGCAAATGAATCAGGAAATCCTGAATATTGCCCGGGAAACGTCATCTTCCATGCAGAAATTAAGTGAATATAAGGAAGAACTGTCTGTATTGGAATTTACCTCTTCCTATCCGGGAATTTTAGTTGGAACTGGTTACAATCATAAGGTAAAAGGAAAAGGTGAAATCGGAATGGGATTTACCTTTGATTATGTGACAGGACTTCCGTATCTTCCAGGGAGTTCATTAAAAGGTATTCTCCGTTTTGGGTTCAGGCAGGAAGAATATATTCATGAAGTTGTGAAGGATGTATTACATACAGAATTATCGGACGGGGAGATAAATGAGCTGACAAACACAATTTTTGAAGGAGCGGACAGTAGAAAAAAGTTTGTATTTTATGATGCAACCATATCTCATAATGAAAAAGGAAAATCTCTGCTTGCCTTAGATACTATCACACCTCATACAAAAGATGGACTAAAAGAGCCGAATCCGATTACTTTTCTGCGCATATGTCCTGACATAAAAATTCATTTTGAATTTCAGTTATATGAAGTTATTTTGTCTACAGGAAAACATGTCAGTAAAGATAATATAAAAGAAATTTTTAAGAATATTCTCGAGGATTTGGGAATTGGAGCAAAGACAAATGTAGGATATGGTGTACTGGAAAGTGTAGAAAACAAGGAGGATATGTGATGAGTAACGGAATCGGAGAACGTCAGAATGAAGAAAACAATATTGCTTATCTGGCAGCTCAAAGACAGCTGTACAGAGATGCAAAAAACTGGAACAGAGCAGTATGTGTATGTTCTGTTATATTGCCGTTTGCGCTGTCTGTTTTACAAATTTTTATTACACATGTGCATACGTATTTATACATCTTATCTATTACGAGTTGGGCTGTCTCAGGTTTAATTAAAAGGAAGGTTGAGAAAGAAAAAAGAACGGCGGCCTATATTCAGCAAAAATTTGATACAAATGTCTATCAGATGCCGTGGAATAAATATCTGTTTGAGAAGGACAGGAATGTTTCAGGGATTGTAGCAGAAAAATCAGAAAAGATATTACGGGATGAGTCAGAAAAGAGTAAGCTGATGAACTGGTATATGGTAGCGGATAATATAGGGCTAAATAAAGGCATTTTAGCATGTCAAAGGGAAAATATCTCATGGGATATCGGGTTGCGAAGAAGGTACAAGGTTGCAAGTTTAGGGGGCATTTCAATTATGATCATGATTGTTTTTGCAAGCAGCCTAATTTGTCAGGGGGATGTATTTGGCGAACTGTTTTTTGTGATGCCATTGCTTCAATGGGGTTATGATACAGTGGAGGTGCTTAATAGAGATATCGAACGTTTGAATAAATTAGATGAAATGGTTAATTTGTCGGAAGAAAAGACGATGATTGATTTGCAGATAATACAGCGTGAAATCTGTCTTCATCGGGAATCCAGTTATGCAATTCCTGATTTCTTTTATAATTGGTTTAAGAATAATGACGAGGACAGGGCGCGGAGGCAGGCACAGTTGTAGTAGTCCCAGTATTCACAAAATCGCTGTATAATGCGGTAAGGGTGACCTTGAGTTTCCGCAAATTGCAGTGAAAAAATGAATAATGAAAGATATCTACTTGAAGTTCGTCTATAATATGTTTATAATATCTTAAGTTGTATCTAAGAATATCAAAAATACGGTACAAATAAAGATATAAAAGCTTCCTGTTAGAATGTGTTTGAGAACTCATTTTGGAGTTTGTACGTTTCGGGAAGTGAGGAAAGAACAAAAAGGATTAGAACAGCAAAACTAATAAAAAGGAACGAAAAGCATGAGAAAACTAGCTTTAAGCGATGAAATTTTACTGAAAATCGATAAACCCGCCCGCTATATAGGCAATGAGGTAAATTCGATCATGAAAGACCTTGATAAGGTGGACATCCGATTTTGTATGTGCTTCCCGGACGTGTATGAAATTGGTATGTCACATCTTGGCATTCAGATTCTTTATGATATGTTTAATCAAAGAGACAATGTATGGTGTGAACGTGTCTATTCTCCGTGGCCGGATCTGGATGAAATCATGCGGAGAGAACAGATTCCGCTGTTTGCATTGGAATCCCAGAACCCTGTTAAAAATTTTGATTTTCTTGGAATCACCATCCAATACGAAATGTGTTACACCAATATTCTTCAGATTCTTGACTTAAGCGGAATTCCTCTGCGGGCAAAAGACAGAACGAAGGACGATCCGTTCGTAATAGGCGGAGGTCCCTGTACGTATAATCCGGAGCCGTTAGCAGAATTTTTCGATTTATTCTATATTGGGGAAGGTGAAACCGTGTATGATGCACTTCTGGATGCCTTCCTTGCCAATAAAAAAGCAGGAGGCAGCCGGGAGGATTTTCTGATGAAAGCTGCTAAAATCGAAGGAATTTATGTCCCTTCTTTTTATAATGTAACTTATAAAGAAGACGGCACGATTGCTGAATTCCTTCCAAATAAGGAAGGAATTCCATCGGTGATTGAAAAGCAGATCGTGATGGATCTTCCCCATGCACCGTATCCAAAAGCACCTGTTGTACCATTTATTAAGGCAACTCAGGACAGGGTGGTCATGGAGATTCAAAGAGGGTGTATCCGTGGATGCCGTTTCTGCCAGGCCGGTATGCTGTACCGTCCGCTGCGTGAAAGAAACGTGGAAGATTTGAAAGAAATGGCACGTACCATGCTGGATGCAACCGGACACGAGGAAATTTCGTTAAGCTCCTTAAGTTCTTCTGATTATCGGGAACTGCCGGAGCTGTTGGACGATTTGATTGACATGTGTGATGCCCGCGGGGTTAATATCTCCCTTCCCTCTCTGCGTATCGATGCATTCTCTCTGGATGTTATGAGCAAAGTTCAGGATATTAAGAAAAGTTCGCTTACCTTTGCACCGGAAGCAGGATCGCAGAGAATGCGTGATGTGATTAATAAAGGGCTGACAGAAGAAGATATTCTGAATGGTGCAGGACAGGCATTCGAAGGCGGTTGGAATAAGGTAAAGTTATACTTTATGTTGGGACTGCCGACTGAGACGGAGGAAGATATCAAAGGAATTGCATGGCTCTGCCAGAAGGTTGCCGAACGTTATTATGAAATTCCAAAAGAGCAGAGAAATGGAAAATGTCAGATCACAGCAAGCAGCTCCTTCTTTGTTCCGAAACCGTTTACACCGTTCCAATGGGCTCCGATGAATACGAAAGAAGAATTCCTGGAAAAAGCACACATTGTAAAAGAGGAAGTAAAAGCGCAGGTGAATCAAAAAAGCATCAAATATAATTATCACGAGGCAGATGTGACAGTACTGGAAGGCATTCTTGCCCGTGGGGACCGAAGACTGGCACCGGCGATCCAAAAGGCTTATGAGGCAGGAGCAATCTTTGATGCCTGGAGTGAATCTTTCCGACCGGAATGCTGGGAGCAGGCATTTGCCGAGTGTGGGATTGATACTGATTTTTATACCGTCCGTGACAGAAGCACAGAAGAGATTCTTCCCTGGGATTTTATCAACATCGGTGTGACAAAAGAATTCCTGATTCGCGAATGGAACACCGCCCGTGCAGAGAAAGTGACTCCAAACTGCAGGATGCGTTGTTCCGGGTGCGGAGGAAAAAATTATGGCGGAGGTGTCTGTTATGAAGGTTAGAGTAAAGTTTACGAAAACAGGAGTAATGAAGTTTATCGGTCATCTGGACACCATGCGGTATTTCCAGAAGGCAATCCGCCGTGCAGGTATAGATATTGCTTATTCCAGCGGATTCAGTCCCCATATGATCATGTCATTTGCGGCTCCTCTTGGTGTGGGCGTTACCAGTGACGGAGAGTATTTCGATATGGAACTTCGGACGGCGCAGGCCTCTGCAGTCATGGAAAAACGGCTGAACGATGCGATGGTTGAAGGGATGCAAATTTTAAGTATCCGGAAGATTCCGGATGAAAAATCCTCGAATGCCATGTCTTTGGTATCCGCCGCAGATTATCTGGTTACGTTCCGTCCGGGAAAAGAATTGCCGGATGGGTGGAAAGAGCGTATGGCAGATTACCTGGCACAGGAACAGATTCTCTGTATGAAGCCTGGCAAAAAGGGCGAGAGAGAAGTTGATATCCGGCCGTGGATTTACCAGATGGAGGTAAGGGAGAACGGAATTTTCATGCAGTTATCCAGCGGCAGTGTCAGAAATCTGAAACCAGAGATGGTGATAAAAAGTTTTGCAGCTTATCTGGGAGCCGAGCTGGACGAATTTGCGTTGATGATACATCGGCAGGAAGTATATGCGGATCTGGGCAGCGAGTCCAGGCGGAAGCTGATATCATTGGAAAATCTGGGGGAAGAAATTGAGTAAAAAAATCGTGATTACACAAATGCCCTATGGGGAGGATACGCTTCAGATTTCTGCTCTCTGGGAGGAGAACCGTGTCCTGGACCTATATCTTCAAAGCGTTAAAACACATTCTATGCTTGGCGATATTTATCTTGGTAAGGTCGAGCGGGTGGCGCATGACCTGAAGGCAGCATTTGTTCGTCTGGATCATAATCAGATGTGTTTTCTGTCTCTCAAAGACTGTACATCTCCAATCTATAAGCAGCCTCAAAGGCAGGGAATGCCAAAACCCGGCGATGAGCTTCTCGTACAGGTAGTACGGGAAGCCTTAAAGGAAAAACTTCCGGCAGTCAGTACGAATCTAAGTTTCACTGGCAAGTATCTGGTTTTGACGACGGGAGAACATCAATTAGGAATGTCCTCTAAGTTGGAAAAACGTGACAAAGAGCGTCTGAAGCAATTATTGGAGAGTAAAAAAGAAGAAAACGTAGGAGTGATTGTCCGTACAGAAGCTGCATGTGCCACAAACCAGGAGATCCTGGAGGAATATACAGCGCTTACCTGTGAATGCCAAAACGTTTTGCAATATGGAATTACCCGTACCTGCTTTAGCTGTATTCGGCAGGCGCCGCCTGAATGGGCAGGGCTTTTGCAGCGGATTCCGGTATCGGAACTGGAGGAAGTTATTACCGATCTTCCCGCTGTTTATCAGGATGTTCTTCATTATATCGAGCAGACAGGCTTTTTTCAAAAAGAAAAGGTGCGGCTTTATGAAGATCCGATGCTTCCCCTGTACAAACTCTATCGTTTTGAGAAGACACTGGAAGATGGATTACAGGAAAAGGTCTGGCTGAAGTCCGGTGGATTTCTGGTCATCCAACAGACAGAAGCCTTTATCGCCATAGATGTTAATTCGGGAAAATGTGAGACGAAAAAGGACGCGGAAGCGTTATATCGGAAGATTAATCTGGAAGCAGCTCATGAAATTGCTTATCAGCTTCGCCTGCGTCAACTATCTGGTATTATACTGATTGATTTTATCAATCTAAAACAACAAAAGCATCGTGAGGAGATCATGGGTGTACTTTCGAATGTTTTGAAAAAAGATCCTTCTCAGACTGTGGTTGTCGATATGACAAAGCTGCAGATTGTGGAAGTAACCAGAAAGAAAACAAGAAAATCTTTGAAGGAAGTACTTGCTGATAGCAGGAAAGGATCTAACTATGCATGATTTTGAAAATTCACAAAAAAGGTCATTAAAACCCTATCAGGGGATTGTTTTTATTATCGGGATGTTTGCTGCATATCTGGGACTTTCGCGGATCATTCCCAGCGCCTGGGGAATCTGGGGAACGTTTCTGGTACAGCTTATGTTTATCCTGATTCCTGTTGTCTATGTACGGATTCTTGGACGGGATTTATCGGTTGTCTTTCCGCGGAAAAAACCTGCCGGAATCGGTATTGGAGGAAGCATTGTACTATGGTTCGGAAGCTTTCTGATTAATCTGCCGATTTCCATTACTTTAACCTATCTGTTTCCTTCCGCAGGGGCCAATACCAGTATGCGTTTTTTGAATATTATTCAGGACGTTCCAGGCGTGGTCTTGATTCTGATTATTGCTGTTATGCCTGCAATCGGAGAAGAGTTGACCTTTCGAGGTGTGTTTTTTCATTCTCTGTCAGGAATTCGTTATCCGTTGCTTTCTGCTTTGATTGTGGGGGTTACATTTGGAATTTTTCATATGGATCCCATGAAGCTTATTTCTACATCTCTCATCGGTGTTCTGATGTGTCTGATGCTGATCGAGAGCGGCAACATGATCTATAATTCCTTTCTGCATTTTCTGAATAATTTTGTATCCGTACTGATGCTGCTTTTACTTAGAGGTTTTTCAGGCCGGATGCCGGAATATCAGCAATTCATGGACGCATCCGTACAGCAGGCAGATCAGGAATTGAACTTAAGTATACTTGGAATCTACTGGGTGATGGGAAGCCTTGGCCCCTTCCTGGTGTATCTTGGTTTCTGGATGATAAAAAAAGCAGACAAGACAAAACGGGTTGAATTTTTTCCCCCAGCCACACGGACACGAAATCTGTGTCTGATTCTCATCCCTTCCATACTGGCAATTGCTGTGGGAATCATCTGCTTTTGCCTGGGACTTTTTGCTGCATTGCAAATTCAATGATTTATGCTATAATGAGTACAGGCTGGGAAAGCATGCTTTAGAGAATTATGTGAAGGAGGTTCTTATGTCGGATATAGTGATTGTAACCGATAGCAACAGTGGAATGACACAGGAGGAAGCAGAAAAGCTGGGTGTTGTTGTTCTGCCGATGCCTTTTTTTATCAACGATAATGTTCATTATGAAGGAATAGATTTAAGTCAGGAGGAGTTTTTCAGGCTTCTTGCAGAGGATGCCAATGTTTCCACTTCGCAGCCATCTCCGGGAGATGTTATGGATCTATGGAATAAGCTTCTGAAAGAGTATGATGAGATTGTCTATATTCCAATGTCAAGCGGATTATCTGCATCCTGCGCTACGGCTCTGGCTCTGGCAGCGGATTTTGAAGGTTCTGTATTTGTTGTGGATAACAAGCGCATTTCTATCACACAATATCAGTCGGTGTTGGACGCCAGGGCTCTTGCAGGTGCAGGCTATACAGGGGCACAGATAAAAGAAGTTCTGGAAAAAGATGCACTGGAAGCCAGTATCTATCTGATGGTAGATACCTTGAAATATCTGAAGAAAGGCGGACGTGTTACTCCCGCCGCAGCCATGATCGGTACCGTACTGAATCTGAAACCTGTATTGACGATCCAGGGGGACAAGCTGGATGCTTTTGCAAAAGTGCGCGGAGTGAAGCAGGCAAAAAAAGTAATGCTGGAAGCAATGAAGAAAGATATGGAAACAAGATTTGCCGAACCCCTGAAAAAAGGGCTGATGAGCCTTATGATTTCCTATACGTACGGACAGGATGAGGCTGTCAGGATTTGGATGGAGGAGGTGCAGGCTGCATTTCCGGATATGAAAATATTCGGTTCCCCACTCTCCTTAAGTGTTGCCTGCCATACAGGCCCTGGTATCATCGCGATCGGATGTTCTAAGATGCCGGAGATTCATTGAAAATTTTGAGTTTGTTATTGACAAATTTATGTAATACTGGTATTATAAATGAGTATGCCGCACAGAGAGGTAGAAGTGTTGTCTCGGACAACCACCGAATCTGGCGAGTAATGATAATAGGAGGTGCCATATGTACGCAATTATTGCAACAGGTGGTAAACAGTACAAAGTAGCCGAAGGCGATATCATTAACGTAGAAAAGCTTGGTGTTGAAGCTGGTGAAACTGTTACATTTGACAATGTACTTGCAGTAAGCAACAACGGTCTGAAAGTCGGAGCAGATGTTGCTGATGCAAACGTAACTGCTTCCGTTGTAAAGAACGGAAAAGCAAAAAAAGTTATCGTTTACAAGTATAAGAGAAAAACCGGTTACCACAAGAAAAACGGTCACAGACAGCAGTACACACAGGTTAAGATTGAGAAAATCAACGCTTAATAGGTGGGTATATGACAAGAGTAACGTTTTATCAGAATTCAAATCATGAATATATTGGTTTTACGGTGGAAGGTCATGCAGGTTACGCGGATGAGGGCGAAGATATTATCTGCGCTGCCATCAGTGCACTGGTGACGAATGCCATTAACTCTATAGAAGCTTTTACAGAAGATGACTTTACCGTGGATGCGGATGAGAATTCGGCATGTATCAAGTTTTCCATTGACGGCACACATTCCAAAGAGGCCGATTTATTGTTGAAATCCTTAAGTCTGGGACTTCAGGGAATTGAAGATGATGAAACAAACAGTGCATTTATTGATATCATTTTCGAGGAGGTGTAAAACCATGTTACAGATGAACCTTCAATTTTTCGCTCATAAAAAGGGAGTTGGTTCTACCAAGAACGGTAGAGATTCCGAGTCCAAGAGATTAGGTGCGAAGAGAGCTGACGGACAGTTTGTAAAAGCTGGAAATATTCTTTACAGACAGCGCGGAACTAAGATCCATCCGGGTGTGAATGTTGGACGCGGTAAAGATGACACTCTGTTTGCAACAGTAGACGGTGTTGTAAGATTCCAGAGAAAAGGCAGAGACAAAAAGCAGGTTTCTGTTATTCCGGTAGCTGAATAATTTGGCATGAGGCGGACTTCAAACTTAAGGGTTTGGGGTCCTCTTTTTTTAGAGGGCGGATAGATAGAAGACGGACGGAAGAGCGGAGCGGGGATGGGAACTGCGGCAGGGCAGATTGCGGTTTCGGGGGACAAGAGGAACTAAGGTTCAGAAGGTTTTGCTAAAAGCGTCCGTAAGAATGACAAACTCGCTTCGCTCAGACAGTGTCATTCTTACGGACAACGCAAAATCTTCAGAGCCTAAGTTCTTTAGTCCCCCTGCAAATGCAGTCTGCCCTGCCGCAGTTCCCATCCCCGCTCCGCTCTTCCTGTGTGTTGGCTGTTATACTTTAATTGAGTTTGTAATCATTTTATGAAAAAAGAATATCTGGATGTAAATCTTATCTATAGTCGTGAGATTTTTTATACTGTTCCTTTTGAGGTGTTTTTTTGAGGTTAAGATTATCCGCCCGAGTGTGCCTGAAAATGAATATGTGCTATGAAATTATGAATTTCTTTTGGAATTTTAAGGATTATGGTTTGTATTTGTATGGCTTTTTTAGTATAATTAGGAAGATTGGGTAGAATAGAAGGTAGAGGGTGGCTTGGGTTTTGGTAACAACAGGGTGTTGATTGGATGGATGATAGATAGAGTAGGAGGATGTTTATGTTTGCGGACAGAGCCAGAATTATTATCCGGTCCGGTAAGGGCGGGGATGGGCATGTTAGTTTTCGGAGGGAGTTGTTTGTTCCCAATGGTGGTCCGGACGGAGGAGATGGCGGGAAAGGCGGAGATGTCATCTTTGAAGTGGATGAGGGATTAAATACTTTAGTGGATTACCGGTATAAGAGGAAGTTTGCGGCTCAGGATGGAGAGCAGGGCGGTAAGCGCAGGTGTCATGGGAAGAATGGGCAGAGTATTGTGCTGAAGGTTCCGGAGGGGACTGTGATTATGGAGGCGGAAAGCCGGAAGGTGATTGCAGATATGTCCGGGGAGAACAAGAGGCAGGTGGTCCTGAAAGGCGGACAGGGCGGTAATGGGAATATGCACTATGCTACGGCTACGATGCAGGTTCCGAAGTATGCACAGCCCGGAAAGCCGGCGCAGGAGCTGGAGGTTTTGATGGAGCTGAAAGTGATTGCGGATGTGGGATTGGTTGGATTTCCGAATGTGGGAAAATCAACGCTTTTGTCCAGGGTGACCAATGCAGATCCAAAGATTGCCAATTATCATTTTACAACACTCAATCCAAATTTGGGCGTTGTGGATCTGGAAGGGTGCAGAGGATTTGTGATTGCAGATATTCCGGGATTGATCGAGGGTGCATCGGAAGGTGTCGGTCTGGGACATGAGTTTCTGCGTCATATAGAACGGACAAGGGTTATGATTCATCTGGTGGATGCGGCTTCTACAGAGGGAAGAGACCCGGTGGATGATATCTACAAAATTAATCAGGAACTGGAGGCTTATAATCCGGAGATTGCAAAGCGGCCGCAGGTGATTGCAGCCAATAAGACGGATGCAATTTATACGGAAGAGGGGGCACAGGATCCGATTGAGCGTCTGAAGGAGGAATTTGAACCTCAGGGGATGAAGGTATTCCCGATTTCAGCGGTATCCGGAAAAGGACTCAAAGAACTGTTGTATTATGTGCAGGAGATGCTGGATACAATGCCTCAGGAGAAGATTGTGTTTGAGCAGGAATTTTTCCCGGAAGAGATGTTGATGGTCGAAAATCTGCCGTTTACGGTTGAGCAGTCGGAAGAGGATGAACATCTCTTTATCGTGGAGGGACCGCGGATTGAGAAGATGTTGGGCTATACGAATCTGGATTCGGAGAAGGGATTTGCCTTTTTCCAGAAGTTTTTGAAGGATTCCGGTATTCTGGAACAGTTGGAGTCAGCCGGTATCCAGGAAGGTGACACCGTACAGATGTACGGACTGCAATTTGATTATTATAAATAAAAGAGTGAAAATAGGAGTGGGATATGACAAGTAAACAAAGAGCTTATCTGAAAGGTCTTGCGATGAATCTGGATCCGATTCTTCAGATCGGTAAATCAGCAGTAACGCCAGAATTTACGGCTTCCGTGGCTGAAGCGCTTGAAGCGAGAGAGTTGATTAAAATCAGTGTGCTGCAGAACTGCATGGATGATCCGAAGTTTATGGCGCAGACAATCGCGGATCGTACCGGATCACAGGTCGTACAGGTGATCGGCAAAAAGATTGTTCTGTACAAAGAAGGAAAAAAAGAGAAAAAGAAGATTGAACTGCCAAGATAAGGACAGAGCATATCATGAAAAAAGTAAGAAAAATCGGAATTATGGGCGGTACTTTCGATCCGATTCATATCGGACATCTGATCCTGGGCGAGGCGGCCTATGAACAGTTCGGACTGGATGAGGTGTGGTTTATGCCTGCCGGGAATCCTCCCCATAAGCGAAACAGGATAGGACGCGCCAGTGATGAACAGCGTGTTGAGATGGTAAGGCGTGCCATCTCCTCCAATCCTCATTTTGTCCTGTCCCTGGAAGAAATGAACGAGGATGGTTACAGTTATACCTATCGTACACTGGAACGCTTAAATGCCCAATATACGCGGTCAGAATTCTATTTTATCATCGGAGCTGACTCCTTGTTTGATTTTGACACCTGGAGGGAGCCGCAGAGGATTGCAGATGCCTGTAAGATTGTGGTGGCAACCAGAAATCAGATAAGTCCGGAAGTATTTGAATCCGTATTGAATCAGCGGCGGGAGCAGTTTCACGGCAGTTTCCTGAAACTGGATACGCCGAATCTGGACATCTCTTCCCAGACCATTCGAAGCTGGATCAAGGAACATCAGACCGTTCGCTATTATCTTCCGGAAAGTGTTCGGAACTATATTATAGATCAGAGAATATACGAGGATTAACAGAATGGATTCACAGAAATATGATTTGATAAAAATAGCAAAACAGTTAAAAAAAGAACTGGATAAAGACCGCTTCCGTCACACAGAAGGTGTTATGTATACAGCGGCTGCCCTGGCTATGGCGCATGACGTTGATCTATTTGCAGCTCAGACAGCCGGTCTGCTTCATGATTGTGCGAAGTGTATCCCGAACAAGAAAAAACTGGAGATGTGCAGAAAGCATCAGATTCCGATGACTGGATTTGAAGTTGAAAATCCATTCCTTCTTCATGCCAAGCTGGGAGCTTATCTGGCAAAGGCAAAGTATCGGGTAGGGGATACGGAAATCCTCAGTGCAATCGCATGTCATACTACGGGGAAACCGGATATGACCAGACTGGAACAGATTCTCTATATCGCCGATTATATTGAACCCGGCAGAAGTAAGGCACCCAATTTACCGGAAATCCGAAAACTTGCATTTCAGGATCTTGATGAGTGTATGTACCGGATCTTACAGGATACGGTGGAATATCTGAAAGAGAATCCCAAAACGATGGACGTGACAACGGAAGAGGCTTATCTTTATTACAGCAATCACCATAACAGCAAAGAGGAGTAAAAATATATGAACCAATCAAAAGAAATGACACGTATTGCAGTTGCGGCAATGGAAGAAAAAAAGGCTCAGGATGTGAAAATTATTGATATCGAACATATTTCAACGCTTGCCGATTACTTCGTGATTGCAAGCGGAACAAACCGTAATCAGGTACAGGCGATGGCAGATAACGTGGAAGAGATGCTTGGAAAGGCAGGATTTGAGCCGAAACAGATCGAGGGATATCAGAATGCCAACTGGATTTTGATGGATTACGGCGATGTAGTGTTGCATCTGTTTGACGAAGAAAACCGTCTGTTTTATGATCTGGAACGCATCTGGAGAGACGGGAAGTTAATCGGTAAAGAGGAGATCTGATTCATTGTTGTAAAGTTCAGATTTACAAATTGCGTCTCAGATACACGTTATAAAAAATGGAATCTATGTTGTTCTGCTTCCAGAGAACATAGATTCCATTTTTTATTGCAGCAGTTTTAAGCTTCAAACAAAGTTGAATTCAAAAATCTGTCAGTCCATAAACCGGAACACACCGATTACTTTACCGAGAATCTGAAGTTCCCCGTATACAATAATCGGATCCATGGTATCATTCTCCGGCTGCAGGCGGTAATAGCCGTCTTCTTTATAATAGGTTTTCACCGTAGCAGAATCGGCAACCATAGCTACCACCATGTCACCATCCCTTGCGGTAGAGCGCTGCTCAACGAGTACATAATCTCCATCCAGGATTCCTGCATTAATCATACTTTCCCCCTGCACCTCAAGCATGAACGTCTCAGCATTTGGCAGATGGGAAATGGGAATCGGCATGTACTCTTTAATATTTTCCACAGCCAGCAGCGGTTGTCCGGCAGCAACTTTACCCAGTATCGGCACTTGTGCCAATTCCAGTTCCGGAGTCGGTTCTCCGCTCTCAAACTGTTCGATACGTCTGCGGTTAAAATCATCGTCCGTAATCTCGATCGCACGGGGAAGGGTGGGATCTCTTCGAATATAACCATTCTTCTCCAGCGTTTCAAGATGTGCGTGTACGGAAGACGTTGATTTCAAATCGACCGCTTTGCAGATTTCCCGTACAGAAGGCGGAAAACCGCGGTTGATGATGGTCTCTTTCAGATAGTCCAGAATCTCCTGTTGTTTTTTGCTGATTGTTCCATTCGCCATATGTATAAACTCCTCTCAGTAAGTCGCAATCACAAATCTCCAAACCGTTTCACGGAAGATTTCGCAATCGCCCAAAGTTCTTTGTCAAAGATAGGTTATTTTTATTATAGCAGAGGATTCCTCAAATAGCAAACATATTTTCGGAATATCAGTTCGTATGTTGATGTAAATATGGAATAAGAAGGAAGATCCCTTGTTGCATATTTTCTTTTGTATGCTATAATACATGTTGGAGATAGTATTTGTATCAAAACTATACTCAATCTGATTCACTGTTTCATTTCATAGAAGTCAATAAGAAGAGGAAAGGAGCCTGCATCAGAACTGACCGTTTTTCCCTGCAAGAAGCAGGATCGGCAGCGAAACAGCAGGACTTAAAAGCAGAAAGGAGTATGAAATGACAGTAGAGATGTTAAAATCCAAGATTCACCGGGCTGTCGTCAAGCAGGCAGAACTGGATTACGTGGGCAGCATTACAGTGGACGAAGAATTGCTGAATGCAGCCGGGATACTGGAGTATGAGAAGGTCCAGATTGTAGACGTAAACAACGGCAGCCGTTTTGAAACTTACACCATCTGCGGTGAACCGGGCAGCGGTATGATTTGTCTGAACGGTGCAGCGGCAAGATGTGTCAGCGTTGGTGATAAAATTATTATTATGGCATACGGCAATTATGATATGCAGGAAGCAAAAGAACATAAGCCTTCCGTCATTTTTGTGGATGAGGAGAATAAAATCAGCCAAAAGACCAACTATGAAAAACATGGTTTATTGAAAGATATGTAGAATGTTGTACATAAGCATTCAGGGCAAGCAGTGAAATCAGAGAAAGGCTATCTTCAAATCCAGAAGAAAGAAAGCAGCCTATGTATAAAAATGGCTGCGGAGGAAGAAGCATTATGAATGTAACAACAACAATTTCAGAAACAAGAGAACAAATTCGTGCATGGAAGAAACAAGGTTATACCATCGGGCTGGTACCTACGATGGGCTTTCTGCACGAGGGTCATGCAAGTCTGATTCAGAGATGCCGAAAGGAGAATGACAAGGTTGTCGTATCCGTCTTTGTCAATCCCACACAATTTGGTCCCAATGAAGATCTGGAAGATTATCCGAGAGATTTTGAACGGGATTGTCGTCTGTGTGAGGATATCGGTGCGGACTTAATTTTTCATCCGGAACCGGAAGAGATGTATCAGAATGCCTGCGCCTATGTAAATATAGAAACACTTTCCGATACACTGTGCGGAAAAACCCGTCCCGTTCATTTTCGGGGAGTCTGCACGGTTGTATCCAAATTATTTCATATTGTAGCACCGGATCAGGCATATTTTGGTCAGAAGGACGCCCAGCAGCTTGCGATTATCCGGAAAATGGTGAACGATCTGAACTTTGATATCCGGATTGTGGGCTGTCCCATCATTCGTGAAGAAGATGGGTTGGCGAAATCTTCCCGTAATACGTATCTGAATCCCCAGGAACGGAAAGCAGCGCTTTGTCTGTACCGTGCGGTGCAAAGAGGGCAGGAAGTGATCGCAGCCGGATGCAGCAGTACAGCAATTTGGCAGGAAATGAAGAAGGTAATTGATGCAGAACCATTGGCAAAGATTGATTATATTTCTGTAGTGGATGCACTTACGATGCAGCCCGTAGAAAAAGTAGCGCGGGACGTATTGGTAGCAATGGCTGTCTATATTGGAAAGACAAGGCTGATTGATAATTTCAGCTACGAGGTGTAGGCTATGAAAAATATAGGAAAAATTGCCTCATTTCTCACTCGATATATCAGTATCATTATTCTGTTTTTTTCCGCAGCTGCATTTTGGAAACCGGAAGGATTTTCCTGGGCGACAAATTACACCTCCATCTTTCTTGGAGTTGCGATGTTCGGCATGGGGCTGACCATTAAGGCAAAAGATTTTAAAATAGTATTTTCAAAGCCAAAAGAAATTCTTGCGGGCTGTATTGCCCAGTATACGGTAATGCCTCTATGTGCATGGTTCTTGTCCGTAGTATTGGGTCTGGAACCTGATCTGGCAATAGGCGTCATTTTGGTAGGCTGCTGTCCGGGCGGAACAGCAAGCAATGTGATTACCTATATTGCCGGAGGTGATGTGGCATTATCTGTGGGAATGACAATTGTTTCCACATTGATTGCGCCGATCATGACGCCGTTGCTGGTTTATGGATTGGGCGGTGCATGGGTGGAAGTTTCCCTTTGGGCGATGATTTTATCCGTAGTCAAGGTAATCTTGATCCCTGTACTGCTTGGAATTTTACTGCATAAAATCTTCAGCAGGCAGATTGAGAAGATCCATGAGGTTCTTCCCCTGGTTTCCGTAATTTCCATTGTTATGATCATCTCAGGAATTATAGCCAGCAATAAGGAAAAAGTAATTACCAGCGGAGCAGTGGTTCTGGGAGTTGTAATCCTGCACAATCTGTTGGGAATGCTTCTGGGACTTGGAACCGCAAAGGTTTTAAGAATCGAATATCCAAAGGCAACAGCTATCGCCATTGAAGTAGGAATGCAGAACAGCGGTCTTGCAGTTTCTCTTGCAACGGCAAATTTTGCAGCGAATCCTCTGGCAACCTTGCCAGGTGCAATTTTCAGTGTATGGCATAACATTGCAGGATCCATATTTGCAGGAATCCGCAGAAGAAGCATGACCAAAAGCAACTGTGAAATAAAATAGATATCAGAACAGCTTTATAAAGCCGGCGGCAGGAGGGATAACTTCGGCTGCCGGTTTTGCCGTTCAAAAGAAATCCGCAAAAGCAGGCAGCCTTGTGTATTTCTTTTGGAAGAAGTATAATAAAAAAGAAGGCAACGAAAGAAAAGGATGGTACAAATAAATGAAACGGATATTTTTAATTGAGGATGACCGGAAGATCGCCAAGAATCTTGCCACTTTACTTCATTCAGAAGGATTTACGGTTACTCATGCTCCTACGCAGAGGGAGGCGATTTCCCTGCTTGCTGCAAATAAATACGATTTGGCGCTGGTGGACATTTCTCTTCCTGACGGAAACGGCTTTACCGTCTGCACAGAGATTAAACAAACCCAGTCTATTCCCGTGATTTTTCTGACAGCTTCCGGCGATGAAGCAAGCGTTGTTACCGGACTGAATATGGGGGCGGACGACTATATTACCAAGCCCTTTCGCCCGCGTGAATTGATTGCCCGGATCGGAACTGCTCTGAGAAAATTCGGAAGCGCTTCCTCTGCTTTTGAAATCTGCGGACTTTCTGTGGATGCGGCCAGCGGTATTGTGAAAAAAGACGGCAAAGAGGTTTTTCTCTCTGCATTAGAGTACCGGTTACTGCTGATATTTATCAACAATCCCAAAAACATTCTCACACGGGACAGACTACTTAACGAATTGTGGGACGCAGCAGGTGAGTTTGTCACGGACAATACACTGACTGTATACATCAAGCGTTTGCGGGAGAAGATTGAGGATGATCCTGCGAATCCGCAGATTATTTTGACGGTTCGTGGAACGGGCTACCGATTGGGAGGCGGCTATGTTTCGGAATAGAGAGATTCGGCAATTTGTTATCTTATATTCTTTCATCACCGTTACCCTTATCACGTTGGGATTTGCAAGTAATACCGCAGCCGGAATTCTTGCCATTTTATCTGCCGTCTCCTTTGGAACAGCTTTTTTTGTATTTACAAAAGCACGCTATCAAAGCATTGCCCGTATTTCAGAGCAAATTGATCTTGTTCTTCATAACGCTGACCATATATATATCAGTGAATCAGACGAGGGCGAGCTTTCCATTCTGCAAAGTGAAATATCAAAAATGACACTGCGCATCCGGGAGCAGAACAGGGCACTGAAAAACGAAAAGGAACATCTTGCCGACTCCCTCGCTGACATTGCTCATCAACTCCGCACACCGCTTACATCCGCCGCCCTTATTCTGTCATTATTAGAAAAGAATCCTGAAAAAGCGGAACGGATAACATTACTGCGCGAAACAGAGGAATTGTTTGTACAAATGGAGTGGTTGCTTGACGCTTTATTAAAATTATCCCGTCTGGATGCGGGCATTGTCGTTTTTCAAAGTGTCCCGGTTGATGTGAACTGCCTGCTCAATGCTGCCGTTCGCCCGCTTCTGATTTCTATGGAATTACACAATATTGCTTTACAAAAAGAAGTGCCGGACGGAATGGTCATTCAGGGAGATTCCGGGTGGCTTTCAGAAGCCATTCAAAACATCCTTAAAAATTGTGTACAGAGTGCAGGTGATAACGGCGAGATTAAAATTGTCTGTGAGGATACCCCGCTGTTTGGTGAGATCACTATCCATGACAGTGGAGCAGGATTTGAAAAAGAAGATTTGCCCCGTTTGTTTGAACGGTTTTATCGTGGAAAAAATGAGGATGCTGTGGGATACGGTATCGGATTAGCGCTCTGCAAGATGATTATAACCCGGCAGGGCGGAACGATTACTGCAAAAAACCACCCGCAAGGCGGTGCGGTTTTTTACATTCGTTTTCCAAAGTGACGAATCTCTCACTGAAAAGTCACAGAAATGTAAGCTGGAAGTTCTATTATATGGGTGAGTTCAAAGCCGGGCTTTGAACATTTAGAAAAAGGAGGCTCACATAATGGAGTTTTTAAAGATTGAAAATCTATGTAAGGTCTACGGTAAGGGAGAAAACCAGGTTACCGCACTGGACCATGTTTCACTCACAATCGAAAAGGGGGACTTTACCGCAATCATCGGCTCCTCCGGTTCCGGTAAATCCACATTACTTCATGCTATTGCCGGCGTGGATGTGCCTACAAGCGGAAAGATCTACCTGAATGGGCAGGATGTGTATGCAGGAAGCAATGAAAAGCTTGCCATTTTCCGCAGACGGCAGGTGGGGCTGATTTATCAGTTCCACAACCTTATTCCCACTCTGAATGTGGTGGAAAATATCACATTGCCGATTCTGATGGACAAGCGGAAAGTAAACCAGGAACGACTGGATGACCTTCTGAATCTGTTGGGACTGCAGGAACGAAAAAATCACTTGCCAAATCAGCTTTCGGGTGGTCAGCAGCAGCGTGTTGCCATCGGCCGTGCTTTGATGAACGCGCCTGCAGTGATGCTGGCTGATGAACCTACAGGCAGCCTGGACAGTCAAAACGGTCATGAAATTATGAAACTGTTGAAATCCAGTCATGAAAAATATCACCAGACATTGATCATTGTCACCCATGATGAGAATATCGCTTTGCAGGCAGACCGTATTATCTGCATTTCAGACGGCAAGGTGGCACGGGATGAGAGGCGGGTGAAACGGTCATGAATATTTTTAACAAGGTTGCCCTGCAAGGACTGAAAAAGAGCCGCACACGAACGTTTGTAACGATCATCGGAGTTGCTTTATCCGCTGCCCTGATTACGGCAATCGCTACTTTTGGAGTTTCCCTGTTAAACTATATGATAAAGGGCGCGGCTCAGAAAAACGGAGACTGGCATATTGCATTTTTGGATGTCCCTTCTTCTTTCGTACAGGAACGAATTCAGGACAAAGAAGTTGCTGATACCGTAACATTTGATAATATTGGATACGCAGCACTGAATGGAAGTAAAAACCCGGATAAGCCCTACCTTTTTATAGCAGGATTTGGTGAGGAAACGTTTCAAACGTTACCAGTGAAACTGCTTTCCGGCAGGATGCCGGAAAACAGCGGAGAAATTCTTGTTTCAGCGAGCGTTGCCGCAAACGGCGGTGTCAAATTCTCAGTAGGTGATACACTTTCCCTTGATGTAGGAAGCCGTATGAATGGCAGTAAAACGCTTACGCAGCATGACCCATATTCCTATGAAAATGAAGCCCTTGCAGCGCAGGAGAAGAGAACTTATACCGTTGTCGGTATCTGCCAGAGACCCGTATTTGAGGAACGAACTGCGCCTGGATATACCCTGATCACAAAGGCAGATGAACAAAGCAAAACGAACAACTATACGCTGTTTGTCAAATTGGAAAAACCACATACCGCCCGCGTTTATGCCAACAGCACAGCTGAAAACTACGCTTATATCTTTAATGATGATGTGCTGCGTTTTATGGGTATTTCCAATGATAACGTGTTCAATACGTTCCTGTACTCGGTTGCCGGTATTGTAATAATCATTATCATGATCGGCTCTGTTTTCCTGATTCATAACGCATTTCATATTTCATTGAACGAACGTACGCATCAGTTTGGAATTCTGATGTCGGTAGGAGCCACGGAAAAGCAACTGCGGAATTCGGTATTGTTTGAAGGACTCTGTGTCGGCGCGGCTGGAATACCAATCGGCGTTATTACAGGAATATTCGGTATCAAGATTGTACTTTCCGTTGTAGCCCGAAATTTTGGAAGTATTATGTATGACACCGTACCTTTAACTCTGGTTGTATCCGTCCCCGCAATTGTCGGCGCCTCAGTGATCAGCCTGCTTACCATTTTGATTTCAGCTTATATTCCGGCCCGTAAGGCTGCAGGTATCCCGGTAATGGAATGTATTCGCCAGACAAACGAAGTGAAAACGGAATCGAAAACTGTAAAAACATCAAAATTTACTGAGCAGATTTATGGTCTGGAAGGAACACTTGCATTAAAAAATTTCAAAAGGAATAAACGGCGTTACCGCAGCATTGTATTATCACTTATTTTAAGTGTTGTATTGTTTATTGCAACCAGTGCCTTTGTAGCAGATTTAAAACAGGCAGCAGGGCAGACGGCATCCGTTACTACTTATGACATCGGTTTTGCCACACAGGATATGGAAGAGCATGAAATGTTAGCGCTTTACGATAAATTAAAAACAGCAGACAGTGTTTATGACAGTTCTTATCAGGCACTTATGACTTATTCCTGTACTGCAAAAGCAGGTGACTTTTCAGAGGCTTTCCTTAACCAGACGGATTCTCATTTGCCGGATGAAACCGTTGACCTGACAATGCAAATCCAGTTTATCGATGACAATGCTTATCAAAACCTGCTCAAAGATCTGGGGCTTTCTGCGGAGGAATATACCGGACAAAATGCGAAGCTGTTTGCCTGTGCAAAAATAGAAGACAACAGCAGTCAAGTAAAGAAGTCGGGTGAGTTTGTTAATATGTTCACAAATTCCTCCATGAATTTTGCCATTGTCCCAAAAACAGAAGAGGAGTCGGAGATAGGGGATGAGAAAAATGTAACGATTACATTTGCCGATTTCGTGCCGCCTGATACACTTCCGGTTTTAGAAATAACGGAATCCACCCCCTACATTTTCATGGTGATGGCTCCCTATTCCCTTAAAGATACGTTTGTCTCCCCAGATACCCGTGTGGATGTAAAAGGTTTGACTTTTCAATCAAAAAACCCCACCCGGTCAGCGGAGGAAATGGAAGCGATGATTTTGAGCGAAGGAATTACAGCCGATTACACGTTATATAATACGAGAGAAATGCTTGAGGAAAACAGTAATATGATATTCATTGCCAATGTGTTTTCTTATACTTTTATCGTTATGATTTCTCTGATCGCAGTTGCCAATGTGTTCAATACAATTTCCACAAATATTAAGCTGCGCAAAAGAGAGCTTGCCATGCTCCGGTCGGTGGGAATGTCGGAACGCGATTTTCAGAAGATGATGAACTTTGAGTGCATTTTTTATGGAATGCGGGCACTGTTCGTGGGGCTTCCCATAGGGATTCTTTCTTCCTGGCTGATTTACAAAGGGATGTACAGCGGCGGTGCGGACGCAATTAACTTTGTGATGCCATGGGTCAGTATTGGAATCAGCATAGTTGGTGTACTTTTTATCGTCTTCATTACAATGCTGTACAGCACGAATAAAATAAAAAAAGAAAATATCATCGACGCACTTCGGGATGACATGGCCTGATCATTATTAACGGAAGGCAGGGCAGATGTCCTGCCTGTTTTTAAATTTCTTTTTTGAATGGTTTAAGGAATGAATAATTCACAAAAGTGTAATTGACAAATGTTATAATAAGAGATATATTAGTATATATGCAATTATTCGGAAAACACAGGTTTTCCGAATAATTGAAACTATAAACAGTAAATGAATGCTTTTCGGTCCTTTTTTACTTATCAAATTCTGCATTCTACTATTTTTTATGGAGAAATTCTAATTATGGAAAAACGAACTACTTATCACGAACAAACAGATATGGAAAACACGCTGAAGCTTCGCGAGGTCTTAAAGACATTGCCCGGTATGGCCGGTGATTTTTTCCGTGCCGTCAGTACAACAACCTCGACAAGCACCCGAATCAAGTATGCCTATGACATCCGCATTTTCTTTCAGTTTTTATTAAGTGAAAATCCCGCCTATAAGAATTTTACCATGCAGGATTTCGGTCTGAATGATCTTGATAATGTTACCGCTCTTGATATTGAGGAATACATCGAATACCTAAAGGCTTATAAATCTTCCGAGACGGATGATTATATAACCAATGGAGAAAAAGGTCTGAAACGTAAATTATCATCACTTAGAACCTTTTATTCTTATTATTATAAGCATGAAATGATTCAAACCAATCCAACGCTCCTGGTTGATATGCCCAAACTGCATCAAAAGGAAATCATTCGTCTGGATGCCGATGAAGTTGCCAAATTGCTTGATTTTGTGGAATCCTGCGGTGATGAACTGACACCACATCAGAGAAAATATTATGAAAAAACAAAATATCGTGATCTGGCGATCATTACTCTCCTGCTCGGAACAGGTGTTCGTGTCTCGGAATGTGTGGGGTTAGATGTTGAAGATGTGGACTTTCAGAACAATGGAATTAAAGTCGTCCGAAAAGGGGGCAATGAAATGATTGTGTATTTTGGAAAGGAAGTGGAAACGGCGCTGCGGAATTATCTGGAAATCCGGAAAGGAATCACACCGGTGGCCGGTCATGAACATGCACTCTTCTATTCCTCCCAGCGGAAACGAATTAACGTGAAGACAGTTGAAAATCTGGTAAAAAAATATTCCAGCCGAATCACAACGACAAAAAAAATAACCCCTCATAAGCTGCGCAGCACCTACGGTACAAACCTATATCAGGAAACAGGGGATATCTATCTTGTTGCTGATGTTCTTGGTCATAAGGATGTCAATACGACAAAAAAACATTATGCGGCAATGGATGATTCCAGACGGCGAATGGCGGCGCGTGCAGTCCACCTGCGTACAGAGGAATAAATAGTCAGACCACCGGTTCAGCCCACATCACTGTACTGCCATTAAAACCTTGTTTTCTTTCCGTAAAATTAGTCAGTGCGTATCCAAACCATCCCGCCATAATTCCAATCTAAACTCCATGTAGGTGCAGCAAAAAATCTGCATTTCCATGGCGAAAAGCCCCAGAGGAAACACAGATTTGACAGTTACAATTTTGAATAACAAAAACCTTTATTGAATCAGTATGATCAACGTGCCAACCACAATAGAAAGGCAGGATTTTTCTCGATTTTTTCTCGAAGGCGGTTGATGTTAAACAGAATACAGGAAATCAATATAAAATAATCAGAAATTCCCCTGCCTATAGCCAAATGGGATACTGCACTATATTGGCTCACTTCTGTCCGGCAATTCTGCCGTCACTTCTTTTGCTCTCTGCAGTACATGGATAAGCCTGTCAAAACTTTTCATATCCGGATCAAAATAATAATAATTTTTCGTTGCTTCCTTCCTGACCTTCAGAATTCCGGCATCTTTCAGGATTTGAAGATGATGTGATACTGCCGGACGTGAAAGATGCGTTCTTTCCGTAATTTCTCCTACCCTTGCTCCAGAACAGTTTTCCATCTTCATCATTTCAAGAATCAGATACTGCCGGTTTTCATCTCCAAGTGCAACCAGCACTTTCCGGCAGTTTTCAAAATCCCCCGCCAACTTTTCTATATCTGCTTTCATGTACATAAACTTCCACCTGCTTTTCCAACTCTTTCTATAACTGCTGTTATTCTACCTTATGGCCTGTCGCAACTTCAAAATGGTATTTTACAATTCCGAGATCCATCTTTGTATAAAACCCTCTTCCTGCCTTGGCAGATACCTTTCCATTTTCAAGCGTGATATAAAATTTCTGCTGATTCATTGCCGTAGGTGCAAGCAACGCCGCTTCCATTCCCTTTGAAAACCAGTCCGGCATACCGGATGCACAATTACAGAGCTGCTCCACAGGTTTATTTTTATGTGTTACTCCCTGTGTGGTTCCATAACCTAATACAATGATACATGCCAGCTTTTCATCCTTCTTAATCTCTGCGGTGCTTTTCCCGTGTGTCATTGCAACCCAGCAAGTGTTTAGTCCAAGCTCTTGTGCTTTCAATACGAGCTTCTCACCGTAATATCCTGCCTTTTCATCCAGACCAGCCCCCTTTTTCCCAACAAGCGCAATATAATTCTCCACGCCGCTGAATTTTCCGTAATGCGCCATCATGCTGTCGAAGCATTTTGGCTCATCAAAAATAATCTGAATGTTTAAACCACTCTCTCTGTTGCATTCACTTACCAGCGCAGCCAGTGTTTCTCTTATCCCGCTTTCAATCTTTTTTCCACTATACTGCCGCACACTATGGCGTGCTTTCATAATTTCTAAAATATCCATTCTCTATGCTCCTTCGGTTTAAGTATTTAAACTGATTATATCATACTTTAAATGAGAAAATTCATTCGTAAAGAAAATCGAGATGAATAACAAGGCGATTTTTCAAAGCCGTTTCTGGCTAATCTGACAATCAATATCAAATTAGCCGTCAGCTTTACTTTTACTTACACTTAAATTTTGTGATAATTTTTTGTATGCTTTTTGGTGTCAGATCATATATTTCCAACGAAAGTCCATAAAGATGTTTCCTCCTTCCATAAAAACACAATACTATACTTACCTTACTACCTTTTGATTCCACGCCATTGTATAGTCCTTTTCTCCCGTATCTTCATCAATTTCTTTTGAAACAATAGACAATCCCTCTCTCAAGTAGAAGTTCACTGCACGGCGGTTTTTTTGATAAACATTCAACGAAAACGCAGGATAATTTTTCTTGACGCATTTCAAAAGACTTTTTCCAATTCCCATAGAACGGCATTTTTTATCAACAAAAATTCCTGCAAGATAATCATCCATCATGCCAACAAATCCTTGTATTTCTTTATCCTGTTCATACACATAAATGTCTGCCTGTAAAATCTGCTTTTGTACTAACTGATACTGTGACAGCCAATACTTACTTGGCACAAAATCATGTGTTTCTATATTCACTTCTAACCAAATTTGCATAACTCGTTCCGTGTCTTTCTTTTCAAATTTTCTAATCATACTTATTAATTCCTCTTTCTATATTTTATTTGATAACAAAATAAAATAATTGCTGTTATCAGCACTATACTGGCACCCGATATGAAAAATCAAATATTTACGCCAACCTTTCTCAGAACACTATAAAAATGAGACTTCAATAGAAGTCTCATTTCGTTCATCCGTTTATACGTAAAGGTTATAGCTTACTGCATCACCCACAAATATATTTTAAATTTTCCTGACATAGGGCCACCCGTTAATATGCCAGAATTTCATACCCTTCTGTTGTAACAGCTACCGTAACTTCCCACTGTGCAGAGTCTGAACCATCCTCCGTATAAATCGTCCAGCCATTCTCATCATCCTGCACAATATCTGCCCGGCCGGCGTTCACCATCGGTTCTATGGTAAATACCATTCCCGGTACCATCAGCATTTCTGTACCCTTACGGCTTATATAACTGACAAACGGTTCTTCATGGAACTCCAGTCCCACACCATGACCTCCGATTTCCCGTACGACAGAGTATCCCTTTGATCTGATAAAGTCATGGATCGCCTGCCCCATATCTCCCAGTGTGTTCCAGGGCTTTACCTGTGCTAAACCAATCGAAATAGATTCTTTTGTGGCGTCTACCAGTGCCTGACGCTCGGGGGATACCTGCCCGATGCAGAACATGCGGGAAGAATCGGAATAATAACCGTTGTAAATGGTGGAAACATCCACATTGACAATATCTCCTTCTTTTAGCACATGTTTCGTATCAGGGATTCCGTGGCATACCTCGTCATTAACAGACGTGCATACACTTTTGGGATATCCTTCAAACTCAAGCGGTGCTGCGATGCCGTGAAGTTCTTTGGTTTTAGAGACAACCAGCTGATCAATTTCTTCCGTTGTTATGCCTGCCTTTATATGTTCCGCCACGTAATCAAGTACAGCAATATTGACCTTTCCGCTTTCACGGATACCGTTTATTTGTTCCTGCGTCTTCAAAATAGAATGACTCGGAACAAGAAAGCCTTTTTGACTGTATAACATGACTTTTTCATCCAGCCCCAGATGACATTGTTTATATTTTTTTCCGCTTCCGCACCAGCAGGGATCATTACGATTTATTTTCATATGAGTGAAATCCTTTCTGAAACGCAGACCGCGTTCCGGAATTCATTATAACTTTTCTTTTTGAAAATGTAAACTATTCCGAAGCGAAAAAACGCTCTTTTGTCTTTTATTCCTGACAATACTTCCCGGCTTCAACTGAGCTCATATTCCAAAACCTGCGTATTGCGTCATATACAAGTCGTAATACGTTCCTTTCTTTAGAATCAGTGTATCATGATCTCCGCTTTCCACGATTTCGCCGTGATCCATTACGACAATCATATCCGCATCGCGAATCGTCGAAAGCCGATGTGCAATTATGATGCTCGTACGGTTCTGCATAACAAGCTGCATGGCGTCCTGAATCGCCTTCTCAGTACGGGTATCTACGTTAGAGGTTGCCTCATCCAAAATCAGAATTTTGGGGTCAGCAACAAAGGCGCGTGCAATAGCAAGAAGCTGCCGTTGTCCCTGGCTGATGTTTGTACCGGAATTAGTCAAGATCGTATCATATCCCTGTGATAACATTTCAATCATTTCTTTACAGCGACTCATTTCCGCTGCTTTTTCAATTTCTTCAAAACCTGCATCCTCATTTCCATATTTTAGATTATTTTGAACCGTATCTGAGAACAAAACCGTATCCTGTAAAACAATAGCTGCATTCCGCCGAATACTCTCCCGCGAAATGTCTCTGATATTTTGACCGTTAATAAGAATTTCACCACTGTCAATATCATAAAACCGCATCAACAGATTGACCACAGTCGTTTTTCCGCTGCCTGTCGCACCAACAAGTGCCACTTTCTTACCGGAAGGTACCGTTAATGAAAAATTATGAATAACCGGATGCTCCGGCTCATAAGAAAAACTTACGTCTTTGAATGTAATGGTTGCACTTTTCCCGTCCTTCAAATCTATGCCGGTCTTTTCCTCGTTTTTCTCATCCAACACGGTAAACACACGCTCTGCACCGGCAATGGCAGTTTGCAGCTGACCATAAATCTGAGCAATTTCATTGATTGGCCGGCTGAACTGTTTTGCATAGACAATAAAAGCGGAAATAACACCTACCGAAATCAACCCGTTTATGGAAAAATATCCACCGAATGCTGCGATAATAACGAACCCGATATTACCTATGCAGTTCATGACAGGTCCCATAATGCCACTGAATATATCCGTCTTAATTCCGGCTTTTGTAAGAGAATCAGAGGTCGCACAAAAATTCTCTGCTGTGATATTCTGATGATTATAGGCAACCACAGTGCGGTAACCGGAAACCATTTCCTCTACGGTACCATTAAGCTGTCCAAGCAGCATCTGACGTTTGCGTGAAAACCTGCGTACATTCCCTGAAAGAACTTTGGTTGCCAACAGTGTCAGAAGAACGGTTGCACAACTTAACAGCGCAAGCTGCCAACAGTACCACAGCATAATCGCTGCTGTACCAATGATCGTGAGTATACCCGAAAACAGAGACGGCAAAGACTGTGAAACCGTAGTAGAGATATTTTCAATATCATTGGTCATCCTGCTCATAACATCACCATGTGAGTGGGTATCAAGATAGTGAACAGGCAACTCTACAATTTTTTCGAATAGTTCTTCCCGCATCCGCCTGACAATCCGTTGACTAAGCCTGGCACTGAAGAAACCCTGCAGCAATTGGCTTCCGCTATAAAGTAAATAGACGATTAACATAAAAATTAAGGTGTAAGTAAGACTTCCCTCCCTTGTTCCTGCTATAATATCAATAACATTGCTTTGCAGACCCGGCGCATAAATACCGCAGAGTGTCCCGAAAACTACAATAGCAAGCATACAAATAAGCATTATTTTTTCATGTGCAAAATAAGCAGCTATACGTTTTAATGCCGCACCAACATCATCTGCATGCTGCACCTCGGCAAAGCGCTGATTGCGGTTCATACCTGGAATATTCCGATCTGCCAGCTTCTGATTGTTATTTCCGCCCATCGCTCTCATTCTCCTCTCCAATTTGCGAATGATAAATGTCCTGATATGCCGCACAAGATTTCATCAATTCCTCATGGGAACCGCAGGCTGAAATTCTGCCGTGTTCCAGAACAACGATTCTGTCAGCTCTTCGCACGGAAGCAATCCTTTGTGCAATGATAATTTTGGTACTTTGCGGGTTTGATTTCTGTAAGGCCTCATAGAAATTCGCCTCTGTTTTTAAATCAAGTGCACTGGTGGAATCATCAAAAATCAGAATTTCAGCTGATTTCAAAACAGCTCTTGCAATTGACAGACGTTGCTTCTGACCTCCGGATAAACTCATACCGCGCTCTGCAACAATTGTATTGTATCCATCAGGTGCAGATGAAATAAAGTCATCCGCCTGCGCAGTTACGGCAGCAGCTTTCACAGCCTCCACCGATGCATCCGGCATCCCCCATGCAATATTTTCGTTTATAGATGCACGAAACAGTTCGCTCTTCTGCATGGCGACAACAACCTTTTCCCGCAATACTTTTTGCTTGTATTCCCGGACATCAATCCCATCCACAAGAACAGCGCCATCTGTAACATCATAAAAACGAGGGATTAAGTTTACCAGTGAAGTTTTTCCGCAGCCGGTTGCGCCCATCACGGCAATGGTTTCTCCTTTATGTACCGTCAGGTTAATATGGTCAAACACGATCTGACTGCTGCCGGGATAGCGAAAGGATACGTCACGAAATTCGATTTCTCCATGCTGCCCGCTTTCCCCGCTGCAAGTTCCGTCCTTCAGTTCCGGTTCACTGTACAGTACTTCTTTTACACGTTTCCATGAAGCAATACCTCTGGAAATATTCTGAAACAACATAACTAACATTAAAATGCCATTGAGAAGCTGTGTAGTATAAGTGATAGCTGCCATGATATTACCTGGCGTTGCTTCGCCGGTGCCAACTTCAAAAGAACCCACCAGCAAAATTACTGCAACAACAATGTACATCAATGCATTGATGACAGGATTCATAAAAGCAAAGATTATAAGCATCTGCAGTTGTGTCTTGATCAGTTCACCATTAGCCTTTCCAAAACGAATCTTTTCATAAGCTTCCCGCACACAGGCTTTGATGACGCGGATGCCGGATACATCCTCCTGCATAATCGAATTCATAGAATCAAGCTGCATCTGCAATTTAGAAAACAGCGGGTTGGCTTTTGACAGGCAGAAGGCAAAGCATCCAACGATAAACGGAAAAGCGCACAACACGATCAACCCGAAATTCTGATTCAAACGGAACATGCAGTACATACTTCCGAAGGTGAGCAGTGATGTACGAATCATACCACGCACAAACAGTGATACAAAAGTCTGTACCTGTGTAATGTCATTGGTTACTCTTGTTACTAAAGAACCCGTACCAAATTTATCGAGCTGCGGGAAGGAAAAGGTCATAATATTGCAAAAACAATCCTTCCTGATTTCGTTTCCGATATTCTGTGCGGACAGATGTACAAAAACATTGTTAAGTGATCCACAAAGACCGCCAAATAATACGAGACCTATCATGTAGAGGCCAAGTTGCCAGATTAAATTCAGATTACCCACACCACCGTTATTCAATCCAAGCACACCATCATCAACAATCTGACTCATGATCCCAGGCTGAATCAAATCCATCAGAACTTCACCAACCATAAATAAGCCTGCGAGAACAGCAAAATGCAGATACCTTCTTATATAGTTCCACATAGAAAATCCCCTTCTTTTAGTGGTGCTTTTGACCACGATGCCCGTGACATCCGCGGCGATGATCGCAGTGTTTGTGCTTCTCTTCCACTTCCTGATAGCGGCTTTTCCAGTCTGTATTTACTTTTTCAAGTAAGGAAAGCAAGGTGTCCTTTTCATCGGCTGACAGACAGGAAAACATTTCCTCATGCCGTCTGTTCCGCTGACCGGCAGCCTCCAACGCTGACACCTTACCTGTTTCAGTAAGTTCAATATCCATTGTCCTACGATCTGTTTTACTCGGAGTGCGCATAATATACCCTGCATCTTCCAGCTTTGCAATTACTTCGCTGGCAGAACCTGGCTGTATTCCGAGCCGTTCGGTCAGTTCCCGCTGGGTAATAATGCCGACTTCATTCATAATAATCAGTATACGTTTTTGACTTCCTTTACCTTCGTATAAAAAACGCATAATATGGCTTAGATCACGCAGATTGATAATAAGCTTATCATGAATACCGACGGTTTGATAATGAGCCTGCTGTAATTCATTCTTTTTCATAAAATTGTTTTCCTCCATCTTTTAGGTACCTTGATATTATAACCATACTCAGCAGAAATTGTCAAGGTACCTTGGAGATGACTTTTTTTCTTCGAAATGTAATCCATTCCACAACCAAAAATAAGAATCCCCCCAGAAAACTGACCCAAATTCCAGGTGTCAATCCTCCTGCATGGTAAATGATTTGAACCTGATGCTTCCCTTCTGTTAGTTTACACCCGAGAAACGCCGTATTCACGATCTCTGTCGGAACCTTCCTGCCATCCACAAAAACGGAAAAGTTTTTATCAAAGGGAATGCTTGTAATCAGGTAACTGCCCTCCGAAGCAGTGATGCTGCCCTGGATCTGATCCCCTTTTGATTCCCGCCAATTTATGTGAAAAGGATTCTGATAGAGTCCGTCTTTCTGGATTTGGCTTAAAGAACCGGTATACGCCATGATACGAGAAATCCGATAGTTCCCTTTTCCAAAAGTCAGAGTAACCTGACAGTCATTCGGCTGTTTTGTAATCAGGTATGTAAATTCATCGTTATGATTGGCGTAAACATGTTGACTGGCACTTAAGCGGTTCGTCTGATTTTCCAATTTGATATACATATCCCTGGAGGGATGCAGATTTTCCACCTGAAAATCCAAAGCCAATAACTCATCGGCGTTGTTTGATGCAAGATCCACCGTAACTTTCGATGCCTTCTTGGCAGTAATTTCATAACCGCCTGCAATCGGTTCAATCTTCAAAGCGTCTTGCTCCGTATCCGGTAATGTAAAGGTTATATCTTTGAAACTCTGATTGTTCCTTACAGTTCCAGACTCTTTTACAGGGCTATTTTGACGCTTTGGTACAACGGCAGTTTCTAAAAGCGCCGACTGGTTCTGCGGAAACTTCAACGCCTTATAAAGATTCTCTTCCATAAGCTGATTTGTAGCATAAATAACTGGTGCGGCATACTCGTTTTTCCATACCTTATGCCCGTCTTTCTCCAAAAACAGTTGATATCCCGCCAAAGGCTCATCCGAAATCAGATATTTGACTCCCATAAAGGAAAGAAACATCGGATTATCCGTCACAGACTGCATCATATCATTCCGAAAAGGCTCATTTAATGCCATTGTTTCCTTACGAAACGCTTGATAAAATGGATTGTAAGAAGAAGAATACAGGCTGCTGACATACTGATTCAAAGTATGAATCCGATTCAGATTCGCTTTATTCTCTGTATTATTTCCAAGTTGCTCCATCCGGTAAAATGCAGAGTCTTTCCCGGCAATTTCCTGCATCAGATCACGGTACACGGTGGACGTAGTCTCCTGATAAAAATCTTTTTCTACCGATACATCCGCAATTGTATTGATTCCGTATCCTGTAATCAACAGTACCACACTGGCACAATACGGAAGCAGAACTGTTTTCTGAAAATGGAGCAGAATTACAAATAAAAGAATCATTAGAACGGCTTCACCAAAAGAATAGATCCAGTATTTTGCAAATCCTGATTCCGAGCGGCTTATGCTAATCAGTGCCGGAGTAATCAGATAGGGAAGCACAAACCGCAGCTTTTTTCCATTTTTCCTGAGTTCTTTCAGATAAGGAATGATCAGAGAACAAATTACCGGAAGACAAGGAATAAAAACTTTATCCTTACTATATAGTCCTCCGTTCAGCAAATATCCGAATACCGGAAACAGAAGCAACATCAACAGCTCCAACGATAACAAACGCTCCTTCCAGCTCTGATAGAATACCCCTGTAAGCAGTACCGTCAATGCAAAGGAAGTAAGTCCCAGACCATGGGGACTGTAGAGAATCCGCAGCGGGGAAAAGTCTGGTAAGAACCATGCAGGCTGAAGTTCGATTTTTCCGGTTCTGCCGCCGCCGAGTGCACAGGCTGTTGGAATCAGAAGAACACCGCTCATCAGAATACTGATACCCAGACGGAACAGAAAGCCCGTTCCACAGGCCAAAAATCCCCGCATGGTAAGTGGTTTTGCCTGCTTGCAATATTCTGAGCTTCCATAGAAAATCAGAACCAACATTCCCCCAATGCTGAAATAAAAACTGGTCAGTATCATACAAAAAGTTCCGATTACCAGCATTTTACTTCTTTTCTTTTCCAGATAACGGTCGGTTCCCATCAAAGCCAAACAAAGAAACGGCATGTAATTTACAAACATCAATTGATTATAAGCGTGATACAACAGCGGAGTTGCAAGTCCGAACATGCAGGCGATTCCCACTGCTTCTACCCTACTCTCACACTTTTTTCGAATCCACAGGTAAAAAAGGACAACAGAACTTATATAGCAGCAAATGCTGCTGTATATGATATAGTCGCTCATTTTCACAAAGGGTAAAAGATACGAGATCAGAAGAATGGGACTGTAAAGCCCATAGTAGGAAAAATGATAGATGTTCTGTCCTCCGCCAAGGTTCGGCGCGAAGCTTGGAAACAATTCCTTCGTATCGTAGAAACGTTGACGGAAATAATCCGGCAGAACACTGTGTTGGCTGATCCAGTCAATTTCTGAACCAAAAACGCCCTGCCGCATCACAAACAACCAACACAGAAAGCAGCATCCTGCCGCCAGAAAAAGGGGAATTTTATCTCTTCGCCGTATCATATTCCACCGCTCCCTTCTGCTGTGCCGAAAGATCCGTACAATTTGATTCTTTCAAAATGTAGATTGGACGATGCTTCGTCTCAAGATACGTTTTAGACAGATATTCTCCTACAATTCCTGTACAGAAAAGCTGGATACCACTGACAAAAAAGATGATACATGCCATCGAAGGCCATCCCGCGACCGGGTCTTTGAATAATAAAGTCCGAATCACAATAAAAACAATCATTAAAAACGATAATAGACAGAATACAACGCCCATAATGGAGGCCAGGGACAGCGGTGCCACGGAAAATCCGGTAATCCCTTCCAGAGAATACGAGATCAGCTTTCGCATCGGCCACTTTGTTTCCCCTGCACAGCGTTCTGTATGGTCGAATTCCAGCCATTTCGTCCGGAATCCAACCCACTGGAAGATCCCTTTGGAAAAGCGGTTATATTCGCTCATTTCTAACACTGCATCTGTCATCCGCCTGTTCATCATCCGGAAATCTCTGGCTCCGGCGACGATCTCTGTTTTGGAAAGTTTATTGATTACTTTGTAGAAACAATCGGAGAGCAAAGAACGGAGTTTTGGTTCCCCCTCCCTTGTTGTCCGTCTGGCAGCTACACAATCATAGGGTTCTGTCTTTAAAATCTGATACATGCGCGGCAATAAGTCGGGCGGATCCTGTAGGTCCACATCCATCACAACCGTATAATTCCCAACAGCATTGGAAAGTCCTGCATAGATCGCAGCCTCCTTTCCGAAGTTTCTGGAAAAAGAAAGATATTTGCAGGACATATCTTTTTCTGAAAGTTGTTTTAATATAGCAAAGGTCTGATCCCTGGAACCGTCATCGACAAAGAGAATTTCTGCCGAAACATCCATTGTATGAAGGACTTTTTTTACTGCTGCATAATAGATTGGAATTGTCTCCTGTTCATTATAACAAGGGACAATAATAGAAAGTTCAGTCATGTTTTTCCCCTCCTGTTTCCTGACTGTTTTTTATTCAATCATAGAATAACAGGTAAAACAGAGGATTTATGAATGGAAAACAGAATTTTTTCTTATGATATATGGAAGAAATTGTAATGTTTACGATGTCTGCATTCTATGTTTTCGGACATCTGTAGCAGGAATATCAGGATCATTTTCTTTCAAAGCAATATTTTCTTTCAGAATACCCTGCCTGTGCTTTTTCCTATTCTTTCATTTTCATCTAACCTCCACATAAACATCAGAAACGGAATATAATGCTGCCTGTCCTCCCAAAACAACTCTGTCATTATCTGTTCTGCAATACAAGATGCCGCCGCGTGCAGACGCCTGATACGCTTTTATTTTTTCTTTTCCCATCTTATTTGCCCAATAGGGGACAATATGACAATGTCCTGATCCACATACCGGGTCTTCTGTTACATTCAGTTTCGGGGCAAAACTTCTGCTGATACAATCGTAGGCTTTTCCTTTTGCAGTTAAATGCATCAACAGACCATCCAAAGCTCTTACCCTTGTCAGATCCGGTGATGCTTCTAAAACTTGTTGTTCATCCTCCAGAACACAGACAAGGTCTCGCCCCATCCACGCCTCAACCGGACGTATCCCGACAGCCTGCGCTATTTCATTTGTAATTTCTACTCTATTAAGCTCATAAGCCGGGAAATCCATTTCATAAAATTCCCCTTCTTTCTTTACAGTCAGCATACCACTTTTTGTCTGAAAAGAAACTCTGTCCCAACCCGTCTCATAAAACCGGAGAATGACATACGCACACGCCAGCGTTGCGTGTCCGCACAAATCGATCTCTCCGCCCGGTGTAAACCACCGTAAATGATAGATATCCTGTTCTTTTACCGCAAAAGCTGTCTCCGATAAATTATTTTCCTGTGTCATGGACATCATAAGACTTTCTGGGATCCACTGATCCAGAATGCAGATTGCCGCCGGATTGCCTGAAAATACCTGATTGGTAAAAGCGTCTACAATATATTGTTTCATAGTACGAGACTGCTCAGACTCCATAATCCGCTGTTCCATGCGAGCACTTTTAAAATAAGACTTTACATTTTCGTAAGACATAAGGACCTCCTTGCGTTTTTGTTAGCCTTAGTATATACCATAATCTCAAATAAGTAAAATAAATGGTTAATATACAAACATGCAGCTATCAAGCTGCAATTTTACCTACCAGACCGGAGGTTATCCGGAAAATTGGGTTAGTGATGAAAGACAAGAATGAACTGCCCATTCCCACCTTACTTTTGATTCCCTGCCATTGTATAGTCTGTTTCTGCTTCTGGCGCACAAAAAACTCCTTACCATAAAAGATCTTTATGGCGAGACACACATGAGCGTTTTCAACCGCTGTGTGCAGACACTGCACGTTCTGCTTACACTCGAATGCTGGGCTGAAGTTCATCCCTCGTTAGTCACTATCCCTGTGGATTGGGATTTTTCAATCCCTTATGGCATTCTGTATCAGTTACAGCCAAACGATGACATTCAGCGCTTTCTGGATAGCATTAAAACAGTATAAAATGAGCCGCCTAGCAATTCCGGCGGCTCAAATGCTGTAATATATAGCTCAATCTGTTATTTTTGATTACGCTTATTGCTGCTAATTATTTCTGCAAAATCCTCAAATAAATCTCCCTTTCTGTCTTCCGCATTTTCTATAAGATTAAAAAAGCAGTTCGGTATTTCTCTCTGGTGCAGATTTTTACTAATACACGGAGCACATCCCCTATTATGCTTCGTTGGATGTAACGGACAGTTTAGATTTTTACAAGTACAAAATTTACTGATATTTTCCATAACTCTCTTTGTTCAGCCCTGTCAGCAGGCTAACTTTTCAAATACAGATACTACATATTCTGCTATTTCACAATCCTGTTCTTCCGTTCCGCCTCCGATACCGATTCCGCCTGCAATTTTACCATTCACAAATAACGGGTAACCTCCTGCAACAAGAGTAATTCTTGGGTCGTTTGTCTGAATTGCCATGAGGGAAGCACCTTCTGCGGCAGCAGAAGCAACATCCTTTGTCTTACACTGCGTAACAGCGGCTGTGTACGCTTTCCCAGGCACAAGTGTAATGCTGAGCACCAGTGCTTCGCCATATCTGCGGTACACTCTCGGCAAACCATTTTCATCACTTATCGCAAGGCTGATATCTATGCCAATTTCCCTGCTCTTTTCCCTTGCGGCGGCACACAACTCATCACATATTTCGTCTGTTAAAATCATTTGAAAGACCTCCATACTATTAAGATTTGATTCGAAATTTATATTTTCTTCGTATCATCTATAGTATATCAACGAGGTATCACCTCATGCTTGCCTGTTTCTGCAAAAAAATTGCTTATTTCTTCTTTATTGCAGCATGGCATTTAAATATCCTCGAAGAGGGATTCTTCAAATGCTTCTGAATGTTTAAAATGTCCTCCTTGGGGGCAGAACCGAACATCTTGCGATAATCCCTGATAAATTGTGATACACTTTCATATCCAACCTCAACAGAAGCTTCTGTCACATTCTTATTCTCATCCAACATCAGCCGTCTGGCTTCGGTAAGGCGCAGCCGCTTTTGACATTGCAGCGGTCCCATTCCTACGGCACTCTTAAATTTCTGATGAAATAAAGACACACTCATATTTCTCTGTTCTGCCAAATTTTCTACGGTAAAAGAATTTCGGAAATTTTCTTTAATCCAACTGTTTGCCTCGTATATTTCGTCTGCCTGCCTGATATTCACGATACTTTGAATAAATTGCTTACCACAAGAGCCGCAAAGAATGTAATAAATAGTCTCCCGTAATATATTTTTTCTCATAAATTCTGATGGAATCTCCCTATATGCTCCAGAAAATAATTTACAAACAGATTCTATCACCGCTTCATCTGACAAAGTCATCCTGTGGCTCTCCAGTTGTTCATTCATAATCTTTTCTGTCAAATCGTTGTCTAAACTTAAAACTGTTGTTATAACATCATTTACGGTAAGCTCGATGGAAAGGGCTAAAAAATCCTGTTGTTCTGAAAAATTTAAAACTGTCCCCATTAAAGGAGTATCTATTTTTGATACCGAATACTGTCCTGCCATATAATCCATAATTCCCGAAGGCGTGTGAAGCCTAAGCATTCCGTCAAGCATGATATATAAATATGAATTTTCTACAAATGGCATTTGAACTTTTTCTTCTGTGAAACGGTAAACCATTACACCTGAAATGTCCGTTTGATTACAGCCATTTTCAAGAGGAAGTTTTCTTATTTCAGTTCGTATTGTTTGAATTGCTGTTTTCATTTATCCACCACACAGATTTAGATTTTTCAAATATTATAGCATAGATATTTGAACTTTTCTATTGTTGTAACCCAACCGAATTCGGTGTGAACATCATATCTCTTGCCCTTTAAACGTTTTTACCTTTATCATCTGCATCCCAAATACCAGTCCAACGCCCGCAATCGCTGCAGCAAAATGGAAATTACCGATATTTAATGGAGTTTGAGGGATATCCAGTGTTGCCGGCCCCATGCCAATCGCATAGAGGGAACCAATCATCATCCCCAAAATCATATAAACCATCTGGGAACGGAATCTTTCAAGACAGGTCCTGATTGCCTTTACCACGGTTACAGCTCCGGTAATTACACCGCATCCAAAAAACATCAGGCACGGGAGATAGGTAAACTTCAAAGACAAAACTCCTTTTACTGCAGTAATCACCGGAATGTATGCCCCAAATATCAAAAGCAGGGTAGAGCCGGATATACCCGGAAGAAACATTGCGGAAATCGTAACCATCCCAATAAGAAACAGCCGCACTGCCGGTTTAATTCTAATGTTGAGGGTGTTTAGCAGACCATAATATAAAGAGATGAATGTATAAAAACAATCCGATTACTTTATTCCGACCATGTGAGAGGTGGTCTATCATAAGTATATTTTTTATATACTGGCTAATACTATACTATAAAAATAAACGATAAGGATGATCAGTATATGAGTAATAATATGGATTTGGGTTATGAAATGTTCTGTTATCAGTGTGAACAGACAGCAAATGGGAAGGGCTGCACAAAGTTAGGCGTTTGCGGAAAAACACCGGAAATTGCCAATCTGCAGGATTTATTGATTTTTCAAATTAAAGGGATCAGTTGTTACGGAAAATCACTGGCGGCAAATGGACAGGAGATTGATAAAAGCGTGATAAGTTTTATCGAAAATGTTCTTTTTACAACGCTTACGAATGTTAATTTTGATGCAAAGGAACATGTGGAATTACTGAGAAAATCACAGGAAATCAAAGAAAATTTAAGGGATATGGCTGGGGAGATTAAAAATCATACGGCCCACGCCTCCTATAATCTTCCAGAAACAAAAACGGAGATGTTAAAGGATGCGCCTCTGGCAGGAATTATGTATGATAAATCCTTAGATCCAGATATTCGCTCTTTGAGGCAGACGATTTTATATGGACTAAAAGGCATCAGTGCATATGGGCATCAGGCGAGAGAACTAGGCTATTACAGTGACCAGGTAGATGATTTTTATATTCAGGCATTGGAGGCTCTCACAGACGATGGCCTTACAGTAGAAGAACTGATTCGGATGACCATGCGTACCGGAGAAATGGCAATTGCGGTCATGAAAAAGCTGGATGAAGCAAATACGCAAGTTTATGGAAATCCGGTCCCGCACAAGGTCAATATCCACATGAAGAAAGGGCCGTTTATTATTGTTTCAGGCCATGATCTCAAGGATTTGGAAATGTTGCTGGAACAGACAAAGGGGAAGGGCGTCAATATTTATACGCATGGTGAAATGCTGCCATGCCATGGATATGAGGGATTAAAAAAATATCCTCATCTTGTGGGAAATTTCGGAGGGGCATGGCAGGATCAGCAAAAGCAGTTTGACAACCTTCCGGGATGTATTTTGATGACGACGAACTGCCTGATGCGTCCAAGGGAAAGTTATAAAGACCGAATCTACAGCACGAATGTGGTAGGCTGGGAAGGAATAAAACACATCGGCAGAAAGGAAAACGGTGACAAGGATTTCAGTGAAATCATTCAACAGGCAATCGAACTGGGCGGTTATCCAGAAGATCAGGAGCCGCAAGAGATATTGGTCGGATTTGGGCATCATGCCACATTAAATTACTCTGAAAAAATTGTGGAGGCTGTAAAGGCAGGAAAAATCAGGCATTTCTTCTTGATTGGTGGTTGTGACGGAGCAAGACCCGGACGAAACTATTATACAGAGTTCGCAAAGATGGTTCCAGAAGACTGCATGATTTTAACACTGGCATGCGGAAAATACAGATTTAATAAACTGGAATTTGGAGAAGTAGCGGGCTTGCCCAGGCTCCTGGATGTCGGTCAGTGCAATGATGTATATTCTGCAATACGGATTGCAACAGCCTTGGCAGATGCTTTTGATACTGATGTGAATGGACTGCCGCTGTCATTGATTGTATCATGGTATGAACAAAAGGCGGTTGCTGATTTGCTGGCGTTACTGAGTCTGGGAATAAAAGGGATTTATCTGGGGCCAACTCTGCCGGCATTTTTGAGTCCGAATGTGCTGCAGTATCTGGTGGACACTTTTGATTTGAAGATGATCAGTAATGCAGAGGATGATATAAAGAACTGCCTGAAGCAGAATATTTAAGAAATTAGTAACAGGAGTTGAGGGTTACCTCTCCAGCTGTTTATGGCGATATATGAAATAGCGTTATTTTCGCAATTATTGAAGGTAATCTTTGAAATTCTGTTTACGCTCTTGACGAATGTGAATATTGTAAGAAAATAATTTATGTCAGATATGTAAAGAAGCATGGATGTTTGTGTAAAAACTGATAACATAGAGGTACTTTTAAAAAAATGGTTCAAATTTAACGATAGCAGCCATGAAAAAGGTGCTATCGTTAAATTTTTATATAAGCAGTCACAAAAAAGGAATGGTTCTATGTCAAGAAAAAGTATAAATTAAATGTAACCGATATCAACGGTTTATCAATCTCTCGGTGTTTCTTTGCTTTTACCGCAGTCATTTTTGCCGTGTCCCTGTCCAGTCCAAACTCTGTAATCAGATTCCCTTCCCGCTTTCCGGCAGCCATGGGATACAGCGGTTCACCTTTCTGCAATATTCCTCATACTCTCTGTCATACAGATTTTTCAGCCACTTTTCTTCCGTGCATTTCATAAGCACAGTCATAAAAATCCAGTAGAAAAAGAACAATGGGTAAAAAAACAGGTTCCCCGAAATAAACAGCGCACCCGTACAAAAAAGCATAAACGCCGAATAAATCGGGTTGCGGACGAAGGCGTACACTCCTGTGGTGACCAGTTTATTATTTACTATCCCATCATCGACTTTTGCACGAAATACTGCGCCATGCCAGAGGTATGCCCCCAAAATAATCAGCAGCACGCCGATAACAACTGAGGGCATTTTCAGTCCCTGTATGATTCCGTTTTCAAAAAACGCGGTATGGCCTGCAATCACCGCCACAGCCGTCACTGCGATGATCACAGCGACATAAAACGGGCCTACGCCATACATAGGCAGATGCTTCTTGTCTTTCATAATTTCCATTCTTCCTTCCCGGAAATATAGTTTTTCTCCTTCAATTGAAGCAACAGCTCCCGAAGGTGTTTCCTTTTCACTGCCTTTCAATATACAATTGACGCTTTATGAGCATAACGACTATATTCACACAGCTTTAAACTCTGTGATATCCCTTGTATAAAAGTCCGGCAAACACAGCACAAAGTATTGCACCGCCAAGCATGATAATCAGGAAAACAATATCTGCTGCATCCACAATAAGAACCCTGCAAAGTAGTCCAGAAAATGCAGTCAGAATTCCTGTAATACCGCCAAGAGCTAACATCCCAAATCCACGCAAAAGACATTTCTCCTATCCCAGCGCCACATCCAACGCCATCATGACCGTAAAACCTGCCGCAAACAAGACAGTTCCCACGTTGGAGTGCTTCCCCGCCGACATCTCGGGGACCAGTTCCTCCACTACCACATAGACCATGGCTCCGGCCGCAAAACTTAAAAGATACGGCAGGAGCGGAACCACAAATCCCGCCGCGAGTATGGTCAGCGCCGCGCCCACCGGCTCCACAGCACCGGAAAGCGCACCGGAAAGGAACGCTTTTCCCTTGCTGATGCCCTCCGCCCGCAGGGGCATGGAGATGATCGCACCTTCCGGGAAGTTTTGTATGGCGATCCCGATGGAAAGAGCCAGCGCACCTGTGACCGTGATGCCAGAATCCCCAGAAAGCCATCCGGCATAGACTACACCCACCGCCATGCCTTCCGGCAGGTTGTGGAGCGTCACCGCAAGTACCAGCATGGTGGTCTTCTGCAGGCTGCTTTCCGGTCCTTCCGCCTTGTTGCTGTTCATATGCAGATGTGGCACGGTCCGGTCTAAAACCAGCAGGAACAGGATGCCAAGCCAGAAGCCGACCGCCGCAGGCACGAACGCCCACTGTCCCATAGACTGCGACTGCTCCATAGCAGGTATTAACAGGCTCCATATAGAAGCCGCCACCATGACACCTGCGGCAAATCCGGTCAGTACCCTCTGTAGCATAGGATTTAAGCTTTTCTTCATGAACAGCACACAGGCAGAGCCAATCGTTGTCCCAAGAAACGGGATCAGGATGCCCTGTAACACTTCCATCTGCATGATGTCACCCCCTGAATGCAGAGAACAGCCCTTTTTTCTCATATGGCTGGCTGTTTACAGATATGACATCGTAACCTGCTTTTGCAACCACGCTTTTCAGTTCCTGCTCCGGGATGTCCTGCTCTGCAAGAATAACCGTCTGCTTTTTTGTATGCGAGCTTGTTATCTTTTTTACCCGGAACGCATTCCTGACTGCCTCGTTGATATGTGCCTCGCACATACCACAGACCATACCCTCTACATGGGCTGTAATCCTCACCATAAAATTCCCTCCGTCTTCTCAGATAATGATAGTTAGCATTGACTGACCTGAATTGCTAATAAAAGCGGCTGCTTTGTGTTAGTAGCCGCTAACTCATTTGTCAGTATACCTCTTTTTCCCTGCTTTTGTCAATAGGTTATAAAATCGTTTGCAGAATTTCCAGACCTTTTCCCACAGAACCCAGGTACAGCATCATACTGCTGTCCAACTGGACAGTCGTATCCTCCAGCTTAATTTCAGTTGTTGCCTCGCTCTAAGCGTCTGCCCTGAACGGGAGCAGTTCTGGGAAAAAGAGGACGATAATCAGACTGGTCGCAATGAGAACCGTTACAATAATACCCGATAGGATCAGTACCAGTCGGTTAGATTTCCGCCTCATGTTCTTTTCCTCTTTCGGCTGCAGCGTTTCAAAAACTCTGCGAAATAATGGCCGACAAACACGAACAGCCCCATAGCTGCCATGTAATCCAGCAGGAAGAAGATCAGCGGTTCTTCAAAATCAAAGAATACAAAATGGATTTTCAAAAACATATAGCCTGCAATATCCCTTTTTACAAAGGCATAAGCACCATAAACCGCAATCACCACGCTTAAAATCCGGAGCGCCCATGTGCGGGCAGGAGATACCTTTGGGAAGGCTTTCCTCGCCATTGTCATCATCATGCTCCAATGAAGCCCAAGATGGAGAGACATCCATACAAAGCCCCAGTAAGCAGAAATCATGTGCAGGCTTCTGGCAAAGGAACGACCGCCGCTGATCGGCAAGAAGGAAAGGGCATGACGGGAAAGGATGATGCCGCTAACCATGGAACCAATCATAGCAGCTAACACCAGAAGTACCAATATGGTCTGCCAGATTCGTAGCGGCGTGTATTTCCCTTTGAGTGTATTCCGGCCCCATTTCCCATTCAAGATATGGTGAACTATAAAAAGAATGAAAATTCCAATCCCGATCCACTCATGAGCCGCCTGTCCAACCAACTCATAGGGCATCAGCAACAGTAAGGCAATCGTCATGCCGATATCCACACATATCTTCGCAATCATTTTGGGCTTCATTTAAGCTACCTCCTTTCCTGCTTTATCGGACAAAATTTGTGAAAACTGGCGTTTCCTGCTTTGGCAGCGCAACACCCGCTTTTCTCGCCGCTTCCTGACAGCGGAGCAGATACACCATATTTCTTCCCAGTACCCGCATGGTATACAGTCCTTCCGCATCCTGTTTTACCTGGTCGGCACTTGCCCCATGAACCATATTCCAGTAGCGGGAAGATACCACCGGCATCTCTTGAATGGTAAAGTATTTATTGAGCTGGTCGAAAGTTGCTGTAGTTCCGGCCCGTCTGGCAGAAACGACTGCGGCAGCGGGCTTCATATAAAACGCCCGATTGCCATTTCCGCCAAGTTCAGAGTAAAACAGGCGATCCATAAATGCGGTCATATTCCCGCTGGCTCCGGCATAATGTACCGGGCTGCCAAAGATAAAACCGTCCGCTTCATATGCTTTCTCCCGGAACCTGTTTACCACATCATCAAAAACGCATTTCCCGCTTTTTGTACAGGCTTTGCAGGCAATGCAGCCGCCAATGGGCTTGTTCCCAATCCAGAAAATCTCCGTTTCAATTCCTTCCTGTTTCAACGTATTCGCCACTTCACATAAGGCCGTATAGGTACAGCCTTCCTTATGTGGGCTACCGTTTACCAAAAGAACTTTCATTACAAACACTCCTTTCTTAATAACCAAGTCCGTCCAGCCATTCGGCAACATCCTCTGATGCTTCCGCTACATCTCTCTCGCTGACAGTAAATCCATCTTCAACTACTGTTGCATCCGGCTCCAGTTCCTTGATCGTATCAATGGTCCCGGAGAAGCGGCTCCCATTGTGGACATTAAACGGAATGATCGTCTTACCGGAGAAATCATATTCATCAAAAAAGCTGTACAACGCCTGGGGCATATCATACCACCAAGTAGGGAAGCCGACAAAGATCGTATCATACTGATCCAAGTCCTCAATATGGCTGGTCAATTCCGGACGCGCATTTTCATCCTGTTCCTCTGCGGCATAGTCAATCAGTTCACCCCCGTCTGCCGGGTAAACCACAGAGGTCTGAATGGAAAACAAATCCCCATCCGTATTTTCCTGAATCATATCTGCCGCTGCACGAAGCCGTCCAACCGCTGTTCCATTGATTGTGGTATAGCTTGCCGAAGCAACCGCATCCACACCGCTGTTCTCCGCTGCTGTAAAATAAGCAATCAGAACCTTACTGCCGCTCTGCGCTGTATCGCCGCCCTCAGATGCCGTATCTGTGGTTTCAGCAGGTTCATCATTGGTACTGCTTTCAGCAGGCTCTGCGGCGGTCTGACTGTTCTCCTGCTTTTCTTCCGTTTGTGTGTTCTTTGTATCATCCGCCCGGCCACATGCAGCAAGCGTTACGATCATAGCAACTGCCAGAAGGCAGGACAAGATACGAGTTACAAGTTCACGTTTCATCATGAGTGTTTACCTCCAGAATATTTTTCAGGTTTTTCCTGTACCCTTATTATAAAAAAATCGAGACCCCATCAGAAGTCTCGATTTGTTGTTCAGTTGATACCTAAAGGTTATATCTGATAGTGAGCGCCAGCTTTACCAGTTTTTCTTTTCCTTGCTACTGTCATGCTGTTTCTTCCGCTCCTCTACCATCTTTACAAACCACTCTACCATGTTCGGGTCATAGTGGGAGAAGAAAGCGCTGGTTTTCGTATCCAGCCCAGCGATGGCGTTCATATCCTCATCGGTCAGCGTGAAGTCAAAGACATCCAGATTCTGAATCATTCTTTCCTTATGCGTTGACTTCGGAAGCACAATAACACCTCTCTGAATATTCCAGCGGAGCATCACCTGTGCGGTGGTCTTACCATATTTTTCGCCAATCTGCTTTAATACCTCGTTGTCAAAAAGTCCTCCACGGCCCTCTCCAAAGGGTGCCCATGCTTCGTGAGCAACATGATATTTGCCCATCCACTCGTGATCTTCTGCGCGCTGGTTCAGCACATGAGTCTCAATCTGATTGATCATGGGCGGGATTCTCGTAAAGGAAGCCAGATCTACCAGCCTGTCCGGATAGAAGTTGGAAACACCGATGGCACGCAGCTTTCCTTCGTCGTACAGATCTTCCAGCGCCCGATATGCGCCGTAGTAATCATTGAAGGGCTGATGGAGCAGCATCAGATCCAGATAGTCTGTCTGGAGCTTTCGCAGGGATTCTTCCACGGATTTTTTGGTTTTCTCATATCCGTAATGCTCTACCCACACCTTGGAAGTTAGAAAAATTTCTTCTCTCGGAATACCGCTCTTTTTCATGGCAGAGCCTACTTCTTCCTCGTTGAAGTAGGACTGTGCAGTATCAATGCTGCGGTATCCTACTTCCAGGGCATCCAGCACACATCGTTCACATTCATCCTTCGTTACCTGATAAACGCCATATCCAAGAATCGGCATTTTCACTCCGTTTGATAAGGTTACATATTCCATCATGATTCCTCCATTCTTTTATTTTTGCTCGTCTACAGGCGGCACCATCTCTGCATAGGCTTTCAGCATGTCCGGGGTGCTGGTATAATAGCGTTTGTTTTTGTTCAGCGCCGTAATTTCCGCCATTTCCGTATCATCCAGGTTGAAATCAAACAGGTCAAAATTGGCGCGGATATGATCCGGATTCTTGGAGCCGGGAATTACCACGTTCCCAGCCTGAATGTGCCAGCGCAGGATGATCTGAGCATTGCTCTTTCCGTATTTCTCAGCCAGTCTGGAGAATACCGGCTCCTGAATCAGTGCCTTGTCCCCATGTCCCAGGGGATACCATGCCTGAATGACCATATTTTCTTTTGCTAGGAATTCTTTCAGCTCCTGCTCCTGAGAATAAGGATGCACCTCCGTTTGCAAAATAGCAGGCTTTACTTCGCAGATGTCCAGAATCTCCTGAATCTGAGCAGCTGTGAAGTTGGACAGACCGATGGCCCGGACTTTGCCCTCTTTGTAGGCTTTTTCCATCAGCTTGTACCCAGCCACATAGTTGCCGGCGGGCTGGTGGATCAACAGCAGATCAATGTAATCGGTATCCAGCCGTTCCAGCGTCTTTTCCACCGCGTCTGCCTGTTCATAGAAGGACGGCCACAGCTTGGTTTCCAGGAAAATCTCCTTGCGGTCGATACCGGATTTTTTGATGGCACGGCCCACCGCCTTTTCATTCACATAGGCATTTGCCGTGTCGATCAGACGGTAACCTGACTGCAAGGCACTGGTAACAGATGCCTCCGCTTCATCCGGGGTCAGCAGGAAGGTTCCGATACCGGCCATTGGCATATCCACACCGTTATTCAATTTGATATATTTCTGATGATTCATGTTCGACATCTCCTTTGCGTTTTGTTTATAGCCTAATTATAAATCCATGTACACACCGGCAGAAGTTCCTCTTTGTTTTTCAGTGTACACCTTTAAGTTATAACCGAAAATTGTTTCCTCAACCAACTTGTTTCACATTCTTTGCCAGATAGTTCAAATACAGACCGCCGTCACCGATTTGTTCCACAGCTTTCAGTGTAAATTCTATAGGACTGCCTTCGCTGCCCCCCGGAATCTGGGTAAACACGGCTGCTCCGCCACAGCTTCCATCCGTTACCGGAGACATTTTCCCTCTCAAATTTTCCCAGAAAGCGCTTTTGCTTCCTTGCTGCTTGTTGCCATTCCCACATACTCCATGCCGTACATCCGGGCGAAACAGCTCATGGTGTATTCGGCTTTTTCCAGCATCCACTTTTCCGGCGCCGCTCCCTGAAACAGAAAGACAAACTTTCTTCCTTTCAGTGCGCCAGAGGGCACCGGACCGTAGAAACGATCGATCAGATTCCGAACCATACCGCTCATGTTGTGCCAGTAAACAGGTGAGCCAATCACAATGGTATCCGCCGCTTTCATCTGTTCGACGATCTCTGCAAACTGGTCATCGGCAAAGTTCTGACCATAGCCGTACACTTTGTAATCTACCAGTTCCAGCGTCTGATACGCTTTACCATTCATCAGCGTCTCTGCCAGTTCTGCTGTATTTCCATTTTTATTCGGGCTGCCATTGATAAATAAAATGTTCATTTTGATTCCTCCTCATATATTTCCTGAATCAGCGGGAATGCGCTCCATGCCTTCGGCCATCCGCAGTAAAAAGCAAGCTGCGTCACAATCTCCACCGCTTCTTCCTTTGTGATTCCATGTTCCTTTCCAAGTGCCAGATGGGACTTAAGCTGTGGATACAGCCCTGCGGAAAACAGTGCCGCAATCGTAATCATACTCCGATCCCTTGCGGAAAGCTGCTCCTCTCTCGACCAGACCTCTCCGAACAGCACATCATCGTTCAGCTCCGCAAATTTTGGAGCCAGCGTTCCCAGTCTGTCCCTTCCTGCCGTTTGCTTCTTTGCCATCTTAATATCCTCGCTTTCTTCGCGGATAAACCGCTTTTTATTTTTTATGACTGCCAAATCCAAAGCAGCCCATTATAGAAATATTCCATCGCATATTCACCGCTGTGGATGCCGCCCTCCTGCTCCAGAAAATACAGGTTGCCATCTTTTTCGCTGTCGGCATAGCGGAAGGTACCGTCACTGACATCAGCCATCGCCTCAATCTGATATTTGAAAGAGGAATAAGCAAAATCATCCGTGCCCGATGCCGCAAAGATGAAGAAGTCGCTCCATGTATGTCCGGAATCTGTTACCATAGACGCCATATATTCTCCATCAGACGTCAGATTTCCGCTGGACGGCATAAAATAGCGGAAATAGTCCAGACAATACTGGAAAGTTCTCCAGGTTGCCACCGACCCCATGGAAAATCCGGCAAAGGCGCGGTGATCCCTCGAAGCCTGAAGTCCTTCCGGAGTCGTGTCTTCGGCATAGGTGCTGTAAGTTCCCTCAACCGCCGGTATCAGGTCACCTGCCAGCTCCCTATGGTAATTCTCTGTCAGCCGGATCGCCAGACTGTAATCTCCGCTGTCATCCGGACTGGTATTATTGTAAGTAGGACACACTACGATCATGGGCTGAATCGTTCCATCTGCCATCCCATTGTCCAGAACATTCTTAAATACAGCAGGACGATCTGGCGTACCAAGGTACGTTGTCTCATCACTCCAGACACCGTGCATCAAATAGAATACGTTATATTTTTCTTCCTCTGAATAGTCGTAAGGCAGGTATACGATTGCTCTTTTATGCAGCACCTGATTCTGCTCCTCATACGTCATGGATTCATAGGTATCGTACTCCAGTTCCACCAGCGTGCCTGGATATCCGGATTCTTCAAAATAATCCTCCGGTATCTGCACCAGTTCTTTTGGAAATGTCGCCGTTGTCACCATCTCATCACCCCTTTCTGTCATCTCTTTATCAGCAGAAGTTTCTTCCACTCTGGATTCCGGCATTTCTCCGGTATTGCTCCCGGCATTATTGGAATTGCACCTTGCCAGTATGAACACCAACGCCAGTATCACTGCCAGTAGCCTACACTTTTTCATAGTTTTATGTCTCCTTTTATTTTCCTCCCACACTCCAGTCATCCTATCCTATCAGAGCTGGTCTTTCCGAATCCTTCCCAAACAGCTTTCCCCGCTGCCAAAAATAATAAAGGATCATCATTCCTCCAGTCAGCACCCAGGAAAACGGGTATACGATAATCAGCGCCTGAAAGCTGTTCCACAGAGGAAAAACTGCATATACCCAGATCACACGAAATACAACGGTGCCAAGCACGGTAAAGACTGCTGGAAGCGTTGACTTTCCCATTCCTCTTAAAGCAGATCCAACCACTTCATAAGTGCTTGTCAAAAACAGGAACGGTATAGCGTATAGAAACCTTGCCATGGCATACTCGATTTCCACAGGATCAACTGTAAAAATACGGATTACTGTACTGCGTGCAAAAATAAAGACAAAGCTAACCAGGATTGCCCCAATCATTCCACCGGCCAGGCAGAGCCGCAGGATCTTCTTACAGCGCCCGTACTGCCCGGCACCATAATTCTGTCCTATAAATGTGACAACCGTCTGCGAAAAAGCGCTGACTATATAATAGCCTATAGATTCAAAGTTCAAAGCCGCTGTCATTCCTGCCACAGCGCTGGAACCAAAACTGTTGATGGCCGTCTGAATACAGATATTGGATATGGAAAAAACAGCGGATTGAAGCGCAGCAGGCGCTCCGATCTGGACGATCCTTTTCAGTGCAGCGCCGTGGATCTGCAATCTGTTCCAGTGCAGCCGGATCATTTCGTCTTCATGGCATAAAATGTATAACACAATGGAGGCGCTGAACGCATTGGATATGACCGTAGCAATCGCTACCCCCGCAACGCCAAGTTGGAACATGATAACCAGAAACAGGTTCAGGCAGATGTTCAGAACTCCGGATGCGATCAGGCAGTACAAAGGCCGTCTGGTATCCCCAATACTGCGGAGGATGGCAGCGCCAAAATTGTAAGGAATGATAAAAATCATTCCAACACATTAGATCCGCAGATAAATCAGCGCACGCTCCAATACATCCGCCGGCGTATCCACAAGCACCAGAAGAAAGCGGGACAGCACAAGCCCCACAACCATCATCACCAGCCCGCATATCAGGGAAAACAGCATGGAAGTATGAACAACCGTTCCTACCTCTTTCGTCCGTTTCTGGCCGATGTACTGCGCGATCACCACATTGGTCCCCACTGAAAGCCCGACAAAAAGATTGACAAACAGGCCGACCAGGACAGAATTGCTGCCAACCGCCGCCAGTGCGCCGCTTTCCGCAAACCGGCCTGCGACCGCAACATCAGCAGAATTGAATAACTGCTGTAAGATGCTGCTGGCTGCAATCGGCAATGCAAAAAATATAATTTTCTTCAGCAGAGGTCCGTGAAGCATATCCAGCACTTTTCCACCGCTCTGACTCTGCTCTGTTTCTTCCTTCACCATCCATTCCTCCTGCAATATTTCTATCTAATTCTTTTATTATAAGTCAAGCGAGACCCCTGCAGAAGTCTCGCTTTGTTATGCAGTATATACCCAAAGGTGCTTACTTGTTCTATTTTAATGTTTGATATTCTTTATCCGATACTGCTTCGCACCACTCGGTTTTTGTTTCTTCTCCGGGAACCTCAACAACCAAGTGTGCAAACCAGTTATCCGGTGCAGCCCCATGCTTCCTCTGGTTTCATTTCAGAATTCCTCCTTTTTAATCTGTGCAATCCATGCTTCAATTTTTGTATCCTCTGTCACCAATTCCGATCCGCCCGAAGAATCAAACTGAACTTTCATTTCATGTGAAAAAGCCGCGCCTTTGCAGATTTTTTTCATATCCTTCCTCACATGGCCTGGCCAACCTCCATGCGTCTGAAACGGAATCACTATCTTACCGTTCCAATCACAAGACTTCAAAAATGACAAGACTGCGGGAGCCATCGTATACCACCATGTGGGAGTTCCTACTGCAATGACATCATAGTCTGCCGGATTCACCCCTAATGGCTTAATTTCCGGGCAATACGCACGATTGACTTCCCGCTGACCCTGTTCCACGATTTCATTGTAAGAGCCTGTATATGGCTTTACTGTCTCAATCTGGGCAATATCTGCATCCGTAGCCTTCTGCAGCCACTGCGCAATCCGTTTTGTATTGCCATTCGATACGGAATAATACACAATCAACATTCTTTTTTTCATCCTATCCACACTCCTTGTTATTCCATCTCTTTTACTGTCCACCGAATACATCCGTCAAAAAACTGTCATAGGCATCAAACCAATCCTCCCGATAACCAAAGCCATGAGGACGACCCTCCAACTGCAGCCGCTCTACCCGTACCCCAGCGGCTTCTACCGCATCCGCATTGGCGAGGAACTGCTCATAGAACGGGTCACGGGTTCCATAGCAGTAGAAGGTAGGAGGCAGGTTCCCGGCGTGGAGCATTTCCACATCCGTGCTTCCTACACTTAAACGCCCATAAAAGGAATAGATCATCCCGTCGGCTGCGGCATCTGCGGAAACCTCATCCAACGCGTCCGGGACATAGTCCGCATCCAACGCTGCTCCATTAACCAGTCCGTCATAATTTAACAGCATTTCACCCGCAAGGATACCACCTGCTGAAAATCCCATAACGGCAATGTCATTTTCATCAATCCCATAGCCATCCGCGTTTTTACGAACAAAGCGGACGGCACGAGCCAGATCCAGCGCACCCTCCTCCTGGGTATAGGGGCGCAGGCGGTAGTTCACTACAAAGCTCTGATAGCCCCGGCTTGCCAACTCCTCGGCAACCGGTGTCCCTTCGTTTTCATCGCTGCGAAACCGGAAAGCGCCTCCGGCACAGGAAAGCTTACCAGATAAGGGCGAAAATCCGGGTCATCCGAATAGTTTCCATTGTTTTGTGTGTATTCAGTAGTCGCCGGGACATTGTCCTCTTCCCATAAGTAAAACGTCTGGCTGTTATGGGCATCTGCTGCTGCGGTCAAAACCGTACTGCCATCGCCCGCCTGCGGCAATTCTGTCACTGCATTGATTCCAAGTCCCTGTGCCCATTCCACAATGGTTTCCTCACTTTCTGCCACATCGTTTCTGGATAAAACCAGTTCATTTCCCATCATCAAAGCCCCCGGTTGAAGCTCGGAAATAGTGTCCACGGTGCGGGAAGCGCCGCTGCCGCCATGGGTAATGAACGGAATGATAGTCTTTGCGCCAAAGTCATACTCCTCCAGAAAGGAATAAACCGCCATAGGCATATCTCCCCACCATATTGCGTGTCCAGATTGATACAATTTTTGAGTAGGTGCTATCGTTTTTACATTTATCTCAAATGCAGTAAAATCAACACTTTTCAAAAAGGCAGATGCACCCATGCATGGGCGGCTATCGTTTTATTAGTTGGAATTGCCGCACTTTCGATATTTGAGAGTGTAAAATTTAACGATAGCCTGTTTTTCAGAGGTGCTATCGTTATTTTTTGCACCCAAGAGGTTATTGCGATTTTGATGTTCTATATGTAAAATCAATCATTAATATCATAATACCCTCTATCCAATATTCCTTTTTCTCTATCATCAATATTAATATGCAATTTATCTAAATATTTTTTACAACCATCGGAACACCACCTATATAACAAGTCAAAAAAATAATCCTTATCTCTTGACGGCCACAAATCTTCTCTCGTATAAGTAGATTCTACATCTTTTTCATGATAAAAATAATACTTTTCTATTTTAGGGTAGGCAAGTATATCCTCGATTAATACTTTTTCTTTTTGAATTACAAAAGAGG